>Ga0209039_10000568_pt1 | contig 35904 bp, 28 predicted proteins | sample BogFormECP12_OM1_FD_188238 | JGI IMG/M metagenome (GOLD analysis project Ga0209039, IMG submission 188238) | Bog forest soil microbial communities from Calvert Island, British Columbia, Canada - ECP12_OM1 (SPAdes) (version 2) | ecosystem: Environmental > Aquatic > Freshwater > Wetlands > Bog ...
ATCCCCAGATGGGCGACCCGATCCGGAGACATGCCGGTGATGTTCTTGCCTTTCAGCAAGATGGTGCCTTCCTCGGGAGTATAAAATCCGGTGACGCAGTTAAAGAAGGTGGTCTTGCCGGCCCCATTAGGGCCAATGATGCTGTAGATCGCATGTTCTTCGACTTCCAGGTCGACCTTGCCAACCGCTTCCAGACCGCCGAAGCGCTTGGTCACCTTGTCTGAAACAAGTATCGCCATGTCATCCTCCTCCTAGCGCCCCGAATCCATTGCTGCGGGTGCCGGTTCCTCTTGGGGACTCGGCCCTCCCTCTTCACCATGCAATTCCAGACGGCGGCGCGCCTCGGGCCACAATCCTTCCGGTCGACTCAGCATCATAAACACCAGGGAGGCACCATAGATGAGATAGACGAAATCCGCAAACTGAGCGAGAAGTAGAGGCAGTCCCACCAGAACCAAACCACCCACAAAAACACCCGGGATACTCCCCAGTCCGCCGATGATGATCAACGAGAGAATATTGATCGAAACAATGAAGCTGAAGCTTTGTGGATAGGTCGAGCCCACCTTGGTGGCGAAAAGCGCGCCTCCCAGGCCTGAAAAGAGAGCCCCCATTCCAAAAGCGAGCAGCTTGGTGGCTACCTTATTGATCCCCATGGCCTCGGCGACATCCTCGTCCTCCCGCAGGGCCATCCAGGAACGGCCCAGATGGGAGTCCTTCAAGCGAGTAGCAATAAAACCTGCTATGATAATTCCCGCCAGGATCACGTAAAACAATTGTTGCTGATTCGCCAGGACCAGCTTCCCGATGGTGGGTTGGCCGATCCTTTGAATGCCCTCGGATCCTCCCAACAGGGGTTTAAACCAGTCGGACAAAACCAGGATGCGGATGATTTCACCAAAGCCCAGGGTGACGATGGCCAAATAGTCGCCGCGCAATCTTAGGATGGGCAGGCCCAGAACGACGCCTGCAAAAACCGCGACGAGAAGAGCCGCGGGCGCTGCAACCCAGAAGCTGAGGTGAAGCAGACCCACCGCCTCCGAAGTTGTCAGCACACCCAGCGTATAGGCTCCGATGGCATAGAAAGCGACGTAGCCGAGGTCCAGGAGTCCGGCAAACCCGACCACGATATTCAGCCCCAGTCCCATCAGGACATAAATACCGACGTCGTCCAGAATTTCACTGAAGTAAATCCCCAGGATTGCCGGCAGCAAGAGGACAATCACTGCCAGTACTGCGATCGTCCCCCATTTAATGGCCCTTTGCCGTCTAGGGCTTCTGTTCTTATTAATGGCCGCCTGATCAACGCCCGAGCGCCAATAGGCGATTCCGCCTACCAGCAGGAATGCGACCAGGGCTCCGGGGATGGTCATCCCCACCTGGGCAAACATCCACAGGAAAATGTATTGCACAAAGCCCCAGTGGACCATAACGGTGAGAATCAGATCCCGGAACAAACCGAGAGCGAGGACGACCATCACCGCCAGGCTCAATGCACGGCGGATGCGATCCGAAAGCAGCGAAAAACCCGCGGCGATCAATCCGGTGACCAGTGCGGCGAAGAGCAGCACCAAGACTCCGATGACCAGCGGGAGCTGGAAGGTCCACAAGGCAATAAGGTCGGGCGAAGCGTTGATCAAAATCGAGCGGAAATCAATAAACTGTGCGAGCAGAATGAACACCGCCAGGACCGCCCCTCCCACAAGGCCGGTCAAGCCTGCGACTACCAGGACGGTGACAGGATTTTTAGACGGGGTGCGTTTAATCGATGAAAAACTCTCGAACAAAAATGGAGCCAGGACCAGGACCTGACCCATCGTGATCACCCCGCTGATCAGAAAGGTCGTCCCAAAAGCCAAAGCCATCCCGACCAAGCCCAGCAGCAGGGAGATCAGTCCACCGATCAGGCCGTTTTGAACCGCTTTTTTCCAAACCGAGGATTCGATGTTCATAGCATCCTCCTTAAGCCTTATCCCTCGAGATCCGTTCGCCCAAGAGACCCGTTGGGCGGAAGATCAGGATGAGGACCAGGACGATAAAAGCGATCGCATCCTTCAACTGGGATGGAGAGGGGATACCCAATCCGGTCAGGAACAGATTAGGCCCCACCGACTCAAGCAAACCCAGAATGATGGCTCCCAGGAAAGCTCCGGGGACGTTTCCAATGCCTCCGAGGACCGCCGCGGTGAAGGCTTTGATCCCGGGAATGAATCCCATGTAAAAGTTGACCACAGGGAATAAGAGCGTATAGAGGACCCCTGCCGCACCGGCCGAGGCACCTCCCAATCCGAACGTGAAAACAATGATGCTGTCCACATTGATCCCCATCAGCTCGGCAGCCTCTTTGTCTTCCGAAACGGCACGCATGGCTTTTCCGATCTTCGTCCACTGTACGATCGCAAAAAGAATCAGCATCATGAGAACGGAGCCGGCGATCACCACCACCTGCGTTTTAAAGATTTGAATCCCGCTGATGGTCCAGGATTGCTGAAGGGCTTTGATCGCCGGATAACCAAAGGAACCAGAACCAAACAGCCCGCGGAATGTGTATTGAAGGAAAAAAGAAGCCCCGATGGCAGTAATCAGCGGGACCAGGCGAGGCGCAGTCCTTAAAGGCCGGTAACAAATTCTTTCCAGGAGCAGGGCGATCCCTGCGGACACGCCCATCGAAACCACCAGGATGATGGCCAGGCTGATCACGGGTTGTGCATTCAGAAAGCCAGAACTCGCCAGGCCCAGGGCAACAAAGCACGCGGTAAAGGGTCCGCTCATAAAAACTTCGCTGTGCGCGAAGTTGATCATCTTCAAAATCCCATAGACCATGGTATAGCCCATGGCAATGAGAGCGTAAACCCCTCCGAGTGCCAATCCCCGGATGGTCAGGTCGATCCAACCACTGCCTGAGTATATGTGCAGTCGAAGGGTGCTGATCGAACCCCAGATGACTGCAACGGCGATGGCCAGACCGATCACCCAAATGAATACATCGGTAAGCGTGAGGCGCTGACGCCAGGTTCTAAGCATCGGAAACTCCTCTTCTCAAATGGGAGTGCTCATAAAGAGGGGCGAGCAGAGGCTCGCCCCTCTCCGTGCATCGTGATGATTCTACGGTGTGCCCGTAGGGAGGTACTTGGTCGGCCAAATCAGCTGAGGCGGATACTGCCCGGCATGATAGGTGTAGACACCGATGATCGGGTTGGCGCAGTCGCCATCCGGGTTGCAGGTCAGAACACCGGTCAAACCCTGGAAGTTCGCCGTGGCGGCCACGGCATCGCGCAGGCCCTGGCGCGGGATGTAGACGGTCCCGTCCGGTTGCTGTACGGCAACCTTCTGGATGGCCTGGAAGATGATGTTCATCGCATCGTAGGCATGCGCGTGGAAGATGTTGATCGGCAGCTCGCCGAACTTGGCCTTGTACTTCACCACAAAGGCGTCATAGGCCGGCCCCTGGACCAGGGGGCTCGAAACATCGAAGCCTTCGACAGCCGCGCCGGCGGTCTTCATGACATCCGGCGAATAGAGGCCATCAGCGCCCATCAGCACGGTCTGCTCCAGGCCGGGGGTGGTGCGGGCCTGATCGATGATGAAGGCACCCGCAGGCAGGAAGATGGGGAAGTAGATCAACTGCGGCTTGCCAGTTGCGATGGAGGCCAGGACGGAGCTCATATCGGTCGCGTTCGGGTCCACGGAGGTGGCTGTGGAGATCGTGCCGCCGTCTTTCTTGAAGTTATCGGCAAACACGCCGACCAGCGAGCTCGCATACAGGCTGCCATCATGGATGGTGGCGGCCGTCTTGAAGCCCAGGGTGTTGTAGACGAAGTCAGCTGCGGCCGCGCCCTGAACCTTGTCATTATGGGCGGTGCGGAAGTAGCCAGGATAGTGGTTCGGGTTGGTCGGATCGGTCAGGTCCGGCGCGGTATTGGAAGACGAAATGGTTACGAAGCCCGCTTTGGAGAGCAGGGGCTCCGCCGAGCGTGCTTCGCTCGAGCAGGAGGTGCCGAGGACCGCCACGATGGTCGGATCGGAGGCCAGCTTGGTACCCGCTGCCTGGCCGCCATCCGCACTGCAGCCGCCATCCTGTCCATCGAACTTGATGGTATGGTTCAGGAGCTTGCCGCCGACATCATCAATGGCGATCTCCGCGCCGTTGCGGGAGTCGATGCCCAGAGCGGCGTTCGCCCCGGATACGACCAGCAGATAGGCGATGTGGAGTGGATCAGTCGGTGCCAGCTTTACACAACCGATCGAATCGGTGCAGGTGTAGGCGGGCGCGGCAGAACCGCAAGCGGTCAGCACCATGCCCAGGATCACCAAGGCCGATACAACGATAGATAACTTTTTAAACATGCGCTTTCCTCCTCCAATGAATGGTGAATATAGGAACACGTTGATGGGTTTTCTTGTCTCGCAGCTGACAAAGCCATACAGTGTCGGCATCACCTCCTTAAGATTGATTTTCCAGGAACTGAAGGATGCATTTAGCCTAAATACGTCTCCAAGGAGGCGGAAATTAAAATCATGAATTTAATCCTCACTTGGAAAACAACAGGCACGAAATTGGTTCATTATACTCTTTTAATTTCGTCCTCGCATGTCGATAAAAAAACGGCTTACAGATGACGAAAATGACTCCGGCGCGACGAGTATAACGAGAGGCAGATGCGGCAGCATCGAATTCTCGAAATTACCCCTTTAAGCGACGAATGTCATTCTTCGTCAGTAAACCGAGATACATGCTCATAGACTTTACACTTATTTATTTAGAAAGTCAAGTGGTGTATAAAGGGTGTTTTTGGGTATTCGGTTCTGGTGATATAAACCCAGAACCGGAAGAATGGGTTCTCGGTTCCCAAAGATCAGCGCTTCTGTAACAACCTCTGGCGAGTGTAGGGGATTAATCCTCCCGCATCAATGATCGCCTGCCGCGCCCTGGGCAGGGGCACCACCTCAAAGCTTTTCCCAGTCGTCCGGTTGACCACCTGCGTGGCCGAGATATCCAGGTCATCCCCCTCCCCGGCCTCGATACGCGGACAAATAATCGTGTTCAAACCCAGGTTGATCGAATTCTGCAGGAATATGCGGGCAAAATTCCTGGCGATCACGGTGAACTCCGGACCCTTGAGGCAGGAGGCAGCCTGCTCGCGGGAGGAGCCGCAGCCGAAATTCTTCCCGGCGACGATCACGCTTTGGGGTTGGATTTCCTTCTTCTTCACCCGGGCATTGAAATCGACCATGTCGGCAAAAGCATACTGGGGCGTCTCACTGGGCAAAACGGTCGCCATAAACCGCCCCGGATAGACGATATCCGTCGAAACATCGTCACCAAGTTTGAGAACCACCTTGAACATGCTCAGGCTCCTTTCCTGGGATCGGTGATCTGGCCGGTCAGAGCGCTGGCTGCAGCCACGGCCGGAGAGCAAAGATAAACCTCCGAGGCAGGATTTCCCATGCGGCCCTTGAAGTTGCGATTGGTAGTGGCCAGGGCAACGTCGCCGTCCGCCAGGGCACCCTGATGCACTCCCAAGCAAGGGCCACAACCGGAGTTCATCACCACAGCGCCGGCTTCCATCAACGTCGCCAGGTATCCATCCTTCAGCGCCTGGCGGTAAATGCGCGCCGACGCCGGGAAGACCAGCATGCGCACGCTGCGGGAGATCTTCTTGCCTTTCAGGATGCGAGCTGCGATCTGAATATCATCCAGGCGGCCGTTCGTACACGAACCGATCACGATCTGGTTGACCGGCTTGCCGGCAATCTCCCGGATGGATTTAACGTTATCGACGGTGTGGGGGCAGGCAATCTGCGGCTCCAGCTGCGAGGCGTCGATTTCGATCTCCTGAGCATAAACGGCATCGGTATCCGCTTGCAGGACCTCGACCTTGCCTTTCACCCCGGCTTCTTCATGCAGGTAGCGAACCGTCTCATCATCCGCCGGAACGATCCCGGAGGTGGCCCCCGCTTCAACGGCCATGTTGCAGATGGTCAGGCGGCCGGAGGTGGACATCGTTTCGATCGCCGGACCATGAAATTCGATCACCTTGAAATTGGCGCCTTCGGCAGAGATCTGTCCGATTAGGGCCAGGATCAGGTCCTTCGGCAGAACATACCGGTGGAACTTGCCCTGGACGACGACCTTGATCGTCTCCGGTACCTCAACATTCAGGATGCGTCCCAGAGCCCACACGGAGGCCATTTCGGTCGCGCCGATGCCAAAGGCAAAAGCACCCAGGGCTCCATGGCTGGTGGTGTGGCTGTCCGTTCCCACGACGACATAACCGGGACGCACGTAACCGTTCTCCGGGAGGATCTGGTGGCAGATGCCGCCTTCATCCCCGCGGATGTCATGGAATTTGTGGATGCCCTGGTCCGCCGCAAAAGCGCGGACCTTCTTCTGGTTGGTGGCGGTCTTGGCGCTCTCGGCCGGAATCCGGTGATCAAGGATCAAGGCGATCTTTTCGGGATCCCAGACCCTGGCCTCCAGACCGGTGCCCTGGTAGATCTCCTGGAACTGGTTGATCACCAGGGCCCCATTTTCGTGAGACATGGCCAGGTCGACGCGGGGTTCCAGGACATCCCCAACCTTGACGCTGGCCTGGTCGGTGGCCTTCGCCAGGACCTTCTGCACGTAGGTCATACCCATCGGAGCCTCCTTAGAGCACAGATCGCCTAGCCAACGATTTTCTTTTGGCCTTTATACTTGGTTTCACGCCGGTCTTTCGGCAGATAGGAATCTTCCTTCTCGCGGTAGTCCTTCAAACCTACAAAATCGGTGTACTCCTCGAAAGAGTTCACCCATTGGGTCTGGCCGGCCAGGATGCCCGTCGGGGAATTCCGCAGGGCGGTGAAGAAATCCATCAGCGCCTTGTGAGTGACCATGATCGAAGCCACCGGAATGGACACGCGGCTCACTCCCATTTTGGCCAACTCGGGGATCGGGATCAATTCGGTCTTCATCCCGGAGATGGCGTCCATCAGGTTCACCGACAGGGGACCTTGGACGGCTTTCACCGCCTTTTCCACATCCGCCTTCGAGCGGATCCCGTCGATGAAGGCCAGATCCGCTCCAGCTTCCAGATATAGGTTGCAGCGTCGGATCGCTTCGTCGATACCGTCTACCGCGAACGCGTCGGTCCTGGCGTTGATGATGAAGTCCTTATCCAAGGAGTCGCGCGTGTCGGCACAGGCGCGCACCTTCCCGGCCATCTCCTCGGCGGGGATCACCTCTTTCCCCGCCATATGTCCGCAGCGCTTGGGAAACACCTGGTCCTCGATGTTCATCCCCGCCAGTCCCATGGGAATCAGGCGTTCGACCAGCCAGGCCGCGTTGACCGCGTTGCCCCCGCCGGTATCCATGTCGGCCATGACCGGAATTTTCACGGCCTGGGCTATATTCCAGGACAGATCCAGGATGTCCTTCATCTGCACCAGACCCACGTCCGGCTTTGCCAGCAGGGAACCTGCCAGGCCGTACCCCGAAATTTGGACCGCCTCAAAACCGCAGGCTTCGATGATCTTCGCTGAGAATGCGTCATGGCAGCCAGGTACCACAACGGCCCTGCGTTCTGCGAGCGCTTTTCTTAAAACGGTGGTCTTCTTCATGGTCCGCTTTCCCTTCCTTCCGAATTGCTAGAGCAGATCGGCAATGGCCTGGCCCAACTCCAGGGTGGTGGCAGAACCCCCCATGTCATACGTGCGCACCTTGCCCTTGCGGATGACCTCCGCCACCGCCTTTTCGAGGGCGGCGCCCATCTCCTCCTCTCCCAGCCAGTCCAGCATCATCTTGGCTGCCAGGATGGAGGCGATCGGGTTGACCTTGTATTGAGCGGCATATTTCGGGGCGGAACCGTGGCTGGGTTCAAAGACCGCCAGTTGGTCGCCGATGTTCCCGGAACAGCCAAAGCCAAGACCGCCGACCATCTGCGCACACAGGTCGGAGATGATGTCTCCATAGAGATTCGGTGCCACCAGCACCTCGTAATTGAATGGGTTCTTCAGGAGCCACATACAAATGGCATCGACATTGGCGTCGTCCATCTGGATGCCAGGAAAATCCTTCGCCACGTCTTTGGCGATTTCCAGGAACAGGCCGTCGGTGGCGCGCACGACATTGGCCTTGTGCACCACAGTTACCTTCTTGCGACCGAACTTTTTGGCGTAATCAAACGCGGCGCGCAGGATGCGTTCGGAGCCTTTCCGTGTGTTGACCTTGACCGAGATGGCGTACTGGTCGCCCGGCAGATCCTTGAAGGGGGCAAAAGGCTTTGATTCTTTCGCGATGGCTTCCGCCACCCCGGACGGGACCGGATTAAACTCCACCCCCGCGTACAGGTCCTCGGTGTTCTCCCGGAAGACCACCAGATCGATCGCCTCCTTGTAATTCAAGGGGTTGCCCGGATAGGCTTTGCAGGGGCGCAGGCAGATGTACAGATCGAAAAGCTGCCGCATGCGCACGATAGGCGACCGGTAGGTAAGACCCTTCCCCTTCAATTCAGGGACCAACTCGGCCTCGGCTGCCTTGACCGGTTTGGAGGTAATGGCTCCAAACATGGCCGCATCAACTTTTTTCAGGAGATCGACGGTCCGGGCGGGAAAGGCATCCCCTTCCTTGCACCAGAATTCCCAGCCGATATCCGCGGGGAGGTATTCCGCATTCAGTTGGAGCTTGTCCAGAACAATTTTCGTTGCCTCCAGCACATCCACACCGATGCCATCCCCTGGCAACCAGGCGATTCGGTACTTACCGCCATTCTTCTTGATCTTCTCGCTCATGAGCTGCTCCTGAACGTCAATTTGATCTGGAAATCCCGGCCAGTCCCCGCAAAAGATTTTATCAAAGACGTCCAGCGGGCAAAAGTGACAGAAGTCATTGATAAAATCATTTATAATTCACCGGAATTAAAGGTCGCACGAGCAAGAGCTGCACAGAGAGAATCACCTGGTTATTTTTTTTACGATCCGAATTACCATTCCTTTAGAGGTGGTGCGAGATGAAATCGATCCTGAATAAGCTACAGATCAACGAGGTAACACCGGGCGCGTGCACCGGACCCGACGGCTGGATCCTCGATCCGCAGGGCAGGGAGCTGGTCTCCTACAACCCGGCCACGGGCGAGGCCATCGCCCGGGTTGTCCAGGCAGGTCCCCAAACCTATGAAAAGGTCGTAGCCGCTGCCGATCGAGCCTTCTTGCAATGGCGTTCGGTGCCCGCCCCCAAACGCGGAGACGTCGTTCGGGATCTGGGCGACGCATTAAAAATGCTCCGCGAGCCGCTCGGGGATCTCGTCAGCCTCGAAATGGGCAAGATCCGGGCGGAGGGACACGGCGAAGTGCAGGAAATGATCGACGTCAGCGACTTTGCCGTGGGTCTTTCCCGGCAACTCTATGGACTGTCGATGCACTCCGAGCGTCCGGATCACCGTATGTATGAACAATGGCATCCCCTGGGCATCCTCGGGCTCGTGACCGCATTTAACTTTCCGGTTTCGGTCTGGTCATGGAACGCCACGGTGGCCGCAGTGTGCGGGGATACGATCCTGTGGAAGCCGTCCTCCTATACACCGCTGGCGGCCATCGCGGTGACTCATATCGCCAACCGGGTCATGGCGGATCACGGATTGAGCGGTATTTTCAATTTGATCATCGGCTCCGGTCAGGATGTCGGAGAAAAGCTTCTCTCCGACCGGCGGGTCCCGCTGGTGTCTTTCACCGGTTCCACCCGGATCGGCCAGCACGTCTCGGAAACGGTCGCCTGCCATTTCGGGCGCACCATCCTCGAACTGGGCGGGAACAACGGCATCATCGTGACCCAGCATGCCGACCTGGACCTGGCGACCCGCGCCATCCTGTTCAGCGCGGTCGGCACGGCTGGACAGCGCTGCACCACCACCCGGCGCATCCTTGCGCATCAGACCATCGCCGCAGACCTGGCGGACCGCCTGGTCAATGCCTACCGGCAGGTGCCTATCGGCAACCCGCTCGATGAAGGCGTCCTGATGGGCCCCCTGGTCGTCCGGGATTCTGTGGAAGAGATGCTGGACGCCATCCAACAAGCCGTGGCGGACGGAGGAAAAGTTCTTTTTGGCGGCCAGGCGCTTCCCCAACTCGGCCCAACCTTTGTCCAGCCCACTATCATCCAGATGCCGCGCCAGACCGAGATCGTCAAGAAGGAAACGTTTGCCCCCATCCTCTATCTGCTGGAGTACGAAACCCTCGAGGAGGCCGTTCGATTGCATAACGATGTCCCTCAAGGGCTCTCCAGCGCCATGTTCACCGATTCCCTGCGAGAGGCCGAGCGGTTCCTGGCCGCCGGGGGATCCGACTGCGGCATTGCCAACATCAACATCGGCACCTCGGGGGCAGAGATCGGCGGGGCATTCGGCGGTGAAAAGGAAACCGGCGGGGGACGCGAGTCCGGCTCCGACGCCTGGAAAATGTACATGCGCCGTCAAACCACCACGATCAACTGGTCCCACGACCTACCGCTGGCCCAGGGAATCAAGTTCGGGTTAAATGAATAAGGCAAGAACCAGGATTCGCCTTTGGGGACTGCTCTCCGGGCTGGGCGCCGCATCCATCTGGGGGGTGATGTACGTGGTCAGCAAGGTGGTCCTCGACGTGATCCCGCCCTTTTCCCTGGTGGCCCTGCGCTTGATTCTGGGCATTCTGACCTTGCTGGTGGTGCTCTTCCTGCGAAGACGCTGGACGGTGACCCCGGGACGATTCTGGCGGATCCTGGGTGTGGGGATGGTCGGCTACGGGATCTCCCTCGGTTTTCAATTCGTCGGGACGCACCTCTCCACCGCCGCCGATGGCTCGCTCGTCACCTCGGCCACCCCGGCCTTTGTCCTTCTTTTTGCGGCGATCTTGCTGGCCGAGAAGATCACCCTGCGGAGCTTCCTGGCCCTGCTGATCGCCACCCTGGGCGTGGTCGCCGTGATCGATCCGCGCACCGCCCAGGGGTCTCCCAGCTTATTCTGGGGAAACCTTTTCCTGGTGGCAGCTGCTCTCACCTGGGCGCTCTATTCCGTCCTGATTCGAATGGTTACACGAAGTACGGATGTTTTATCCACGACGCTGATCGCCCTGGCCGGCGGCCTGCCGATCTGCCTGCCGCTGGCGGGTTGGGAAGCGGTCACTCAAGGATACGGGAAGATCAGCCTCGCCATCGTCGGCGGGGTGCTCTTCCTGGGGATCATCTCCACCGCCCTGGCCATGTACCTTTGGAACAATGCCTTTGCCCTGCTGGACGCCGGCCTGGCCTCCCTGACCTTCTTCGCTCAACCCGTCGTCGGGGTCCTGCTGAGTGCACTTTTCTTGAAGGAACCGATCACCCCCCTGTTCATCCTAGGGGGAGTCTTGATCGCCATTGCCCTGCTCATCTCGAGCAGGGTCTGATCAGCACGTTGAATGGGCTGGTCGGGTTAAGCACAACGCCGTTCCTCTCCGGAACGGCGTTGATGGTTAATGAAAGCGGCTGGCCTATTTCTGCAAGCGCTTCTTCATGGCCGCGATCAGGGCCGGCAGGATCTGGTACACATCCCCGACCACCCCGTAACGGGCCAGCTTGAAGATCGGCGCGTCCGCATCCTTGTTGATGGCGACGATCGTCTTGCTCGAGCGCATCCCCGCCAGATGCTGGATCGCTCCTGAGATCCCGCAGGCCAGATAAATGTCCGGCGAAACGAGTTTGCCGGTCTGTCCGACCTGCATGGCGTAAGGCACATACCCGGCATCCACTGCCGCTCGCGAAGCCCCCACTGCCCCACCGAGCACGCCGGCGAGCTGCTTGAGCAGCTCGAACCCTTGCTGCGCCCTCCAGACTTCAGCCTGCTTTTCGTCCATCCCCGCCGGCGCGGCCAGAGCCGGGTTGTATGCCATCCCCCGCCCTCCGGAGACGATCACGCTCGCGTCCGTCAAACTAACCCCACCCTCCCCGGCGGTGTAGCCCTCCACCTGGCTCAGCCCCCCCCCACCCGCCTTGATCTTCTTGATCGTCCCCGTCCTACCCGCCTGCTGCGCCGGCTTCGGGAAGGCACGGCCGCGCAGGGTTGCGATCTGCGGCTTCCCCGTGCTTGTCACCCGGGCCAGCACCTTGCCGCTGTACATCGGACGGGTCACCTTCAGCCTATCCCCGCTCAACTCGAGCGCGACCACATCCACGAGGACCCCGCTGTCCAGGTCCACTCCAGCCATAGCCGCCAATTCCAGACCGCGGCTGGTTGTCGGGAACAGCAGAACATCGCACCCCCCCTCCGCCAATGCCTGTTTCAGGGTGGTCGCATATACCTCCGAACGATAATCAGCCAGTTCCGCCTCGTCGGCCAGCAACACCTCATCGGCCCCATATTCAAAGGCACTTTTAGCCAGTGCCTCCACACCCGAACCCACCACGAGTGCGGTCACCTTTCCCAGGGTTTTTCCGGCCCCCACTGCCTCCCAGGAAGAGCCGAGCGCCTGCCCCTTGAAGTGGTCAATATATACCCAGATGTTCATTTTTGCCGCTCCCCGAGAATTTTCTCGGCCAGTTTCTCTGCTGTCTCTTCCGGACTGCCGCCTGTGATGATCTCGCAGACCACCTCGCGGGTCGGGGCCTCATGCAGTTCCTCTGGCACGATCCCGATGGCAGGGGCGGCGATACCCAGATCGCCCAGTCGCCAGGTTGGGATCTCCGTCCGGCTGGCTTTGCGGATGCCCAAAAAAGACGGAGACCGCGGGCTGCCGTAATCCTTCACCACGCTGACGACCGCCGGCAGCTTCGCCACCACAACCTGCCGACCCTCTTCCATCGCCCGCTCAACCCGCAGGCTGCCCCCGTCCACCTTGATCACCGAGGCGAGGGTCAACCCCGCCCAGCCGAGCCGCCGTGCCACCTGTGCTGCGGTGGTCCCGCTGTCATCGTCGATGGCCTGCCGTCCGAAGAGCGCCACCTCCACTCCGCCCAGCTTTTGGACCGCCGCGGCCAGCACGCGCGCCACTCCCGCGGGATCCACCCCGGCCAATCCAGGATCCGAGATCAGCACGGCTTCCTCCACTCCCATCGCCAGGGCGTGCTTCAGTCCAATGCGCGCCTCTTCTCCACCCACGGAAATGGCTGTTACCGTCCCCCCCTGTGCCTCCTTCAACTGCAGCGCTGCCTCCACCGCATATTCATCCCAGGGGTTAATCACCAGCGGCGTTTCCCCCCAGCTGGCCCGCCCGCCTTCCACCTTGATGACCGCCGTCGTATCCGGCGTCGTCTTCACACACACAACGATCTTCACCTTAGCCTCCTGTAGTTATGGGGTCTCCGGTGCTTTAACCGGGATCCGTGTCCTTGCCAGGCCGCCTTCACCTGCCAGTTAAATCAGGGAGGCGGCCTTCATGGTTTGGGGTGCTGGGATGGCCAGCAATCTACAAATGGTCGGAGCGATCTGCAAGTGCGAGACCGTCTCCTCCGTATTGCCTTTTCCAGGGACATCCGCTCGGATCAGATACAGGGGAACCTCCCGGACATCCGCAGTGGTGCCTCCATGAAAGCCGTCCGAACTGATCCCGTGGTCTGCGGTCACCAGGATGCTGTACTTCCGTTCGATCCATTCGGCCAGGTAGGTTGCCAGCCACATGTCCTGGCGGACGGCGTGATTGCGATACTCGGACGAATCGGCGCCATGGGTTTCACCGTTGAAGTCCATGCCCATGGGATGGACCAGCAAGTAATCCGGGTTGAAACGGCGGACCAGCATCCCCGCCGTGGCAAAGAGCTCGATGTCCGGATAATCATCCTGGGTGTAAAAGCGCCCATGCTGGATGAACAGGGATTCATCGTCGACCTCACGATCATCCATCCGGTCAAAAGGGGCACGGTTATACAGCTCGGAAAACCAGTAATACGCTGCCGCAGCGGTGATCTTCCCGGCCTGATGCGCCGACTGGAAAAGGTTCGGCTGCGTGGATCGACGTACGACGAGGTTGGAGACGATCCCGTGATCGCTCACTTTCAGGCCGGTGTGGATCGTCTCATACATGGGCCGCGACCGGGTGGGCAACTCGCCAGTCACTTTGTAAAGGCTGGCGAGTCGGCTCTCGACCAGATGGCCCAGGTAACCCATGCCGGCGACAGCGGTGTCATACCGCAGACCGTCACAAAGAACGAGGATGACCTTGCTCAATGCTTCAACCTCATCCGGTCCTTTCTATCCATGGAAACATCCCTCGGTGAAAAAGTCCCGTGCATTGTAGCATCCTCAAACCCTCGCGTCAATTGGCGCACCCTGCCCCCGCTTGCACGTCGAGGCAGGATGCGCGTCAGGAGGCTCCTCCTGATCCACTCCCCCTTGTTTTCAATTCTGGAAGGAGGAGTTGCGGACTGGTTAAGGGGGACCAGTCCTCCTCCTTCCGAATAGGGTTGATCCAGGGAGAATGATTATTCGACCGGAATCTCCTTATAAACCTTTTCAATCTGAATGCCCTGGCGCCTGCGGTAGGCACTGAAACCAAAGTAGATGGCCGCAGCCACTGCGTAGTTCAGCAGCATGAAGACCATGCTACTGACATTCGACCAGCCGATATTGTAAGTGCCCACGGCCGGAAGCTGCTTCGGCAGCACGTTCGGGTCCCAGAACCAGACCACCAACAGCCAGTCCAGGAAGCCCAGGAAGATCAAGCCAGCCAGCGTGATGACCGGCATGACCTTGCTCTGGGTCATCCCCCTGGCGACCGTGTAGAAGACCCATACCAGCAGGGCCGCATTGCCCAGGGTGAGCAGAGCCAACAGGATCACCACAAACCAGGTCAGCCCATCCGCATTGAGAGCCCCAAGACCCGAGATGATCGTCCAGGCGTAGGTCACGGAAATGTAGATCACGTAGATGGAGAAGACGCCGAACACGAGGGCGACGATCCAGCCCAGCCAGCCTGGGACATTGAACTTGCTGATCGGCGATCCTTCAAATATTTCCTTGGCCCTCCAGGGCATGATCGTTCCGGCCACCGTTGAACCCAGGAAGGTGATGGCGATCACGACCGTGGCGTCCAGCGCCAGGGTTTGGAAGCTGAAGATATGGAAAGCATACAGGTAGGATACGATCGCCGAAGGAATCACCATCAAGAGCAGGGCATTGATCGGCGTCTTGGTGCGGGGTTCGATCCTGGAGACCCACTCCGGCAACATGCGGTCAATCGCCGCGGCGAAGATCACGCGGGTCGAGCTCAGGAAGAGCGTGCCCGACCATCCGAACCACCACAGGCTCATCAGCAGGATCACCAGGAATTGAATGACCGGACTTTTCACCAGGAAAACTGCGAAAAGGGCCGGGTAAGGCCAGATGGGCAGGGGCGGCTGGGTGGTGGTATATCCAAAGCCCCAGTTCCAGAACGCGCCGTTGGCTTTATTATAGAAATCCCAGCCGATGGTCTTGCTGATCAAGAGGAAGAAGATCAGCGCCCCGACCGTTGTCACGATGATCGCCCAGGCCATACCCCAGAAGTTGCGTTTGTAATCCGAGGCCCCGCGCACTTCCCCGTACAGGGTAGAGCCCCAGTTCGGCCATAGGTTGAAGAAGACCAGCATCGGGACCAGGAATAGGCTGGCGCCGAAGGCCAATGGCCAGAGCGGACCGGCAACGGTACCGGCATCGGCCCCGGCCTTGAGCGTCGCCGAATACACATCCCCGGCCTGGGCCCCGAACTGGGGGGCCAGGGCATTGAAATTGGCGACGAAGGTGGCATTATTCCCGAACAGGAGCAGCAGGAAAACTGCCGCCAGGCCGACCAGCCCGCCCCAGAAGCAGAACTTCTGCACCCGGGCATACCATTTCATGCCGATGGCGATGTAGATGAACACGATGGCGCAGACCGACAACATGGCGATGAACTGGCCGGTGGCGTTCGTCGTGAAATACAGGGCGGCATTCTTGAGGCCGGCGATCGCCAGGAGCGGCGTGTAGACCTCATAGGTCAGCATCTGGCCGTAGAGCGGGGTCCAGAGCCAGAGAATGAACCACCAGCCGGTCACGGTCAGGATGAAGCCGACCGCCCGGTTCAGAATGCGGCTCTGCCAGACATAATCGCCGCCTGCCCGAGGCATGGCGGAAATCAGGCTGGCGTAGACGATCACCTCGAAGATCGTGAAGATGGCCCCGACGACCACCCCCGTCGCAAGACTGCCATTCAGGTAGTAGCAATACGAGAAGATGAACAGACCCAGGGTGATGAGGTTGATGGAGAAGGTGGCGTAAATGAACGCATCGAAAACCGACCAGGACCTCACCAGCCCACTTGCCTTGCGTACGAATAGAGACACATCCTGACTCATGCGATTCTCCTTTGCAAGTTTTCCGGTGGTCTCCCACGCTGATCACTTGGAGACCTTCGATGATAAAAACCCGTTGGACCGAACCAAGCGCATATCTGTCGGATCATCCCAAGGTCATTCATCTACCTCCTTTCCCGGACCGGTAAGGGCAGGATGCGATTATCCAGTAACGAGAAGGTAGTTGCCCACCTTCTGAGGTTTCAGTTCGACGACTGCTCCGGTCAGCATGCCCTGCTCATACATGCTGCCCGGGTTGATGCACAGCGTCTTCTTGTACTTGCGGGTTCCTTTGCCTTCATGGATATGCCCGTGCAGACCCAGGAGCGGCTGATACTTGTCGATAACGGCCATTACCGCCTTGCTGCCGACCGGGATCATGGAGCGGCCGGCGTACGCCTGTCGCAGGTCACTGGTCAATTCCGGGGCCTCATCCAGGCCGCTGCCATAAGGTGGTGGATGAATGCTGAAAACGGCCTGGGAGGGATTCCTCACCTTGCTGATCACCCCCTCGAGCCTCTTCAGCAGTTCCTCATCCGGCTCCTCGCGGTGGGTATGCCAGGGTGTGGGATTGGACCATCCGGAATTGGCCATCTCGTGATGCTCATCGAGCTCAACCACCTGGCCTTCCACGCTGCGCACGCATTTCGAGGCGGCGATCACCGCATCGATCTCAAAGACATCATCGTTGCCCGGGCAGACAAAGCAGCGGATGCCGGTCCCGCTTAATTTTGTGTCGGCATATTCCATCCAGCGCTGCATGGTCGTCAACACCTGATCCATAAAGAGAGCATCCATCTTGCCCGGCGAGGCGGCGATGGCGCCCACCTCGTCCGGGTCGGTCACGTAAGGGTAGTAGCCTCGATTCTGAATGGTCTGGACCATCTTGTCCACTTCCTCTTTTCCGTGCAGAATCGATTCCTGCTCGAGCAGCGTGACCTTGTAATTATCGTTACCCTGGGCGATGATGGGGACGATCGCCTTACCGGTCATATCGCCGCCCAGGATCAGCACGTCCGCTTCATAAAATTTACTGGCCGCCAGGAATTTCTTCCAACAGATCTCCGAACCATGTACATCCGTCGCGAAATATAGTTTCATCAGGGGTCCTTTCGTCAACTATCTCGAACCTTACCGATCCATCCGGGTTACACTACCAACCTTCAGGCATGACCAGCTCTCCGGATACCAAACCAGGAAACTCATCCCGGATGCGTTGGTCCAGCTCCGCCGGGAAGACCGCTGGGGAGGCCTGCCCCAGGATCGCCTGCACCCTGCGCATGGCGCGGGCGGCGGTATCCAGGCCGCCTTTGCCCTGCCAGGCGGAACGGGTTTCCCGGTCCGAAAGGGTCGGCAGCAGCGCGGCAGTCTTCATGTGTTTGATCGTGTGAGCATTGACCATGAAGGAGCCGCCCGGGCCGACCCTGGCGATCACGTCCAGGGCCAGGTCTTCCGTGTTGAACTCAAAACCGCGCTGGACCCTTTTCAACATGAGGGCGATCTCGTCATCGATCACCGCCTTGGCAAAGTCGAAGGTCTTGAGCGCATCCAGCAAGCCGCCCATGTTCAACATGTCCGCTCCGGCGAGCACGCCTGCCAGGGTCGACATACCCGTCTCATACCCGGACTGCGCATCGTTGATCTTGGCGTTGGTCAGGCCGATGTAGCCTCCACAGGGTACGTGGTAGTAATGGGCCATCTGGGCAAAGGCCATGTGCAGCATGCCGCATTCGATGCCTCCGGAGGCATACGCCCCGCTGCGCATATCGGCTACGGTGGGCAGGGTGGCGTAGATCAGCGGCGTGCCCGGCTGGACCATTTCCATGAGAGCGGCAATCGCCAGAAACTCGGCATTGCCCTGCGCCAGGGTCCCGGGGAGGGTCATGGGGGACGTCAAACCGGCATTCGGCACAATGCTCGCATAAACCGGCAGTCGTTCTTCGGTAAAGAAGATCAAAGCCTCGGTCGAAGAATGGTCCATGGTCAGGGGCGACACCACCGGGCAGTAATGGTGGGTCAGGAAGGGATGTTCCCGATACGCAGTTTCGCTGCCGGCTATCAATGCTCCCAATCGCAGGACTTTTCGTGCATCCTCCAGATCTTTGGAAGTGATGCGCACCGGTTTGAGGCAATATTTCAAAGCCGGATAAAGGCGCGCCAGGGTGAACTGTCCGGGGGGTGCATCGTCCGCCAGGGTCGAGACCGAGAAAACGTCGTAGCCGGGTAAGGTCTGGATGAGATGGGCGATGCGGGCGATATCGTCCGAGCGCGCCCGCCTTTCCTGGCCGGTGACCGGATCGAGCAGGTTCGGCGCAGAACTGCCGGTGACGATGAGCGGCCCGTCCCCGGGGATGGTCCGGTCGTAGGTGGGATCGCGGCCCCGGAATGTGAAGGTCGGGGGCATCATCGCCCGGTATTGCTCCACGATGGAGCGTGGAAATTTGACGACCTGGGTCTCCGCGTCCACCTGACAGCCGTGCTGCGCCAGGAGGGCACGTGCCTTTTCATGGCGGACCAGCAGGCCGACCTCCTCCAGGATCTCCAGAGAGGTTGAATGGGTTTGTTCGACTTGTTCGGGTGTCAGCAGGCAGGCCAGCGTCATGCAGGGTCCAGGTCCTTTCTAGGAAACCTCCCCGGCAAAAACCGGGCGTTCTACACTCAGCGATGAGGACAACGTCCGGGTCTCCGCCAGCGGGACCATCTGCAGGCCGGGTCGGGTCCCTTTGAGGGAGGCCGAGGCAGTGGAGGGTTTCATGTTTGTCATTTAGCCGATCCCTGATGCCATCTCCTGGAGGTACCAACGCAGGAAGTTCTCCAGGTTGTATTCCTTGTAGGTGGAGAGCGGCCCGGGCGTATAGGCGTGTGAGCTGACCCCGCGTTGCTGGTTCAGGCAGATCTGCCAGTCCTGTTCGGCCGTCAGCAGCCAGAACGGCAATAAGGTCTCAAGGTCATAATCCTTGCCTTCCTGCGCCTTCTCATCGACCAGCCAGATCATGCGGATCTGGGTGCCGGTCAGGCCGCTGGGCGTCAGCCTCACGGTGACGCCGTGGTCGCAGGAGGAATGATTCCAGAAGTTGGGCAGCATGCGCACGCGCAGGGTGCCCACATCCGGATCGGTGTAATCGCCCATCAGCGGGGCCACCGGCTGTCCGGTCAGCGATTCACACACAAAGCCATCCACCAGCGGGGTCCGGTTGGCGGAATACCAGATGTGGTGATCCGGGTCGGGAAATTCGGTCAGGCCGGTTTCGGTGCGGGTAACGGCCAGACCCTGGGCTTCCCATTTGGCCTTGGAGCGGGCAGTGACCTTTTCCAGCTGCGTGGCGATGCGTTCGATCGTGTCATCCGCATTGTAGTGGTCGAAATTCGCCTTGATGTACTGGGGATGATTGACATTGCAATGGTAGCATTCGCGGTTGTTCTCCCAGACCAACTTCCAGTTGGCATGGACATCGAAATCCATGATCTTGGCGACCTTGGCATGGGTCAACCCCTGGGGATGTACAACCGGGGCGATGGTCCGGTAGGCCGGCTCGAAATCGGGCGGTTCCTGGGCCAGGCTGATGAAGATGAACCCCTCGACCTCCCGGACATGGGCCGGATGCAGACCCAGCTCCGATTTGTCCAGGCCTTCCTGCATGCCCCGCCAGAGCAACAAGCGGCCGCTCCGATCATAGGTCCATTGGTGGTAGGGACAAATAAAGCGCTTGACATGCCCTTCCGGTTCTCCGCAGATCACGGAGCCGCGGTGGCGGCACACATTGTATAAAGCCCTCACGGATCCGTCGTCCTGGCGGATGAGGATGACCGAGTCGCCATCCACCTCATAGAGGAAGTAATCGCCCGGGCTGGGGATCTGGCAGGAATGGCCTGCGAACAGCCAGCCCTGACGCCAGATGAATTCCATCTCCGCCCGGAGGAGCAGGTCCTCATGATAGAACGGCCGGGGCAGGCCGTGGCCGGGCTGACGGGAAGCAATCATTTCCTTGAGACTGGCCCGCTCGGTAGTGGTAAAAGATGGCATTTCCTTTTTCCCTTTCTCTATGAATAAAAATGGCAGAATCCAGCCTTCCCATCACCAGAGCAGAGGCGGTCGGAAGGCGATCCACCCGGAGGGCGATCAGGTGCGCAGCCTCTCCCCTTTCGGGTCAAATAACACGCTCGCCGTCACCTCGGCCGAACGGGGACCTTCGATCAATTCGACCTCAACGTGTGTGCCGGCCTTCGCCAGCTCGATGGGCAGATAGGCATACAGGATGTTCTTCTTCAAGGTATAGCCGTATCCTCCACTGCGGACGCGGCTAAGCACCTTCCCGTCCTGCGAGACCGCTTCTCCACCATAGATCTGCGTGAACTCCTCCCCGTCCAGGACCAGGGTGCACAGCTTGCGGGTTAGACCGGCTTGTTTGCGCTTCAGGAGCGCCTGCTTGCCGATGAAGTCGTCCTTGTCCAGGTTGACGCAGAAGCCCAATCCGCCTTCATAAGGCGTTTCCAGCTGCGTGACATCCGCGGTGTAATAGCGGTATCCTTTCTCCAATCGCAGAGAATCCAGCACCTTATATCCACCCACCTCGATGCCGTACTCCTTTCCCGCTTCCAGCAACCCATCCCAGACCGCCACCGCCCAATGCGGAGGCACGTACAGCTCCCACCCCAATTCGCCCACATAGCTCACGCGCTGTGCCCAGACGTCAGCTCCGCCGATCCGGATCGTTGCCGCGTGCAAATAGGGGAATGCCTCATTGGAGACATTGTCCTGGGTGATCTTCTCCAGCACCAGGCGGGCCTTGGGGCCCCACAGGGCCAGGCAGGCCCACTCCGTGGTGATGTCGCGGATGGTCACGGCAGGGTCCTCCGGCTTGCGGTGCATCTGGAGCCAGGCCAAGTCATTCCCGATGAAGGCTGAACCCGTGATCACCCAGAAGCGGTCCTCGGCGAGACGCGAGATCGTCAAATCGGCCTCGACGCCGCCGCGCGTGTTGAGGAACTGGCAATAGGTCGCCGTCCCAACCGGTTTATCGATGTTCGCGTCGGCCACCCGCTGCAGCAAGACTACCGCACCGGGCCCGGTCAGTTCGATCTTGCCGAACGAGGTCAGGTCGTACAAAGTGACGCGCTCGCGTGTCGCCTGATGCTCCTGGCCAACGCGCTCAAAATAGGGAGGACGGGTCCAACCCCATTCCCGCTGGTCTGCACCTGCCCGGCGCCAGGGCTTGCCAGGCTGGAAGAAATTGACCCGCTCCCAGCCGAATTTTTCGCCGAAGACCGCGCCCATTTCCTGGCAGCGGGTATGGACCGGGCTGACCCGGAAGGGCCGGGCCCATTCGTTCTCGTCATTGGGGAAGCGCAGCCGATAATAATACTTGACCCCCTCCCGGGTCCGCTCGGCGGCATAATAGGGGCTGGAGTAATAATTTCCAAACCGGTGTGACCGGAAAGCGTATACATCCTGGGAAGGCTCCCCTTCCACGATCCACTCGGCCATCAGCTTTCCGATGCCGCCCGCGCCCCCATAACCGTTGAGCGACATTCCTGCTGCGATCCACAATCCGCGCGCCCCAGGCAGCGGACCCAGCATCGGCTGACTATCCGGGGTGTAGGCACCAGGATGGCATACCAGCGTGATGATGCCGGCGCTTTCAAGGAAGGGGATGCGGCGGATCGCGCCTTCCAGCAGCTGCTCGAAACGGTCGTAATCGGCCGGCAGGGTGGTGCCTCCATGTTCCCACGGAGTGCCGTCAATCCAGCGCGCCAGCGGATTGGGTTCGTATCCGCCGATCACCAGCCCGCCCTGTTCCTCGCGCATGTAGACCAGGTTATCGGGGTCACGCAGGCAGGGGGTCTTGTGAGGGAACTCATTGCCCGCCACCGCCTTGAGGGCGATATGCTGATGGTCCACCGGGGTGGTCGGGATGTGGAGTCCGGCCATCGCTGCCACCCGGGGTGCCCACATTCCGGCGGCGTTGATCACGATCTCGGTCTTGATCGCCCCGCCCGTGGTCAGCACGCGCTGCACTTCATCCTTCGGGGAAAGCTCGATGCCGGTCACTCGGGTATCCGTGTAGACCGCAACCCCCATCTCCTTGACCAGGCGGGCAATGGTCGTCGTGGTCGTGTAAGGATCGAGGTGGCCATCCCGGGGGAGGTATATGGCGCCGTAGAGCTCTTTGTCGCTCAGTTGGGGCATGATTTTCAGCGCCTCGGACGGCGAAATGATCTCGACGTCCATCCCGATCGCTTTCGCCCGGCTGACGCTGCGCTTCAGCTCCTTTAGTTGGGCCTGACTCGAGGCCACGCGCAAACTGCCGACATGATCGAAGAGTCCCAGCCCGCTGTAGAACTCAATACTGTATTTTCGAAATTGCATCAAGGTCTGCGAGGTGGCAAATTGGGTCACGAGCCCGGCGGCATGGGATGATTCGCCGCTGGCGATCTCGCCCTTCTCCAAGAGGACCATATCCGTCCAGCCCATCTTCGCCAGATGATAAGCAATATCCACCCCGACAATGCCGCCGCCGACAATGACAACACGTGCCTGATCCTTCATGATCGTTTCATCCTGCCTTTCTAAGCAGATTGGACATTTTCCAGCCACACGGGAAATTCATCTGAATCCATCTTCTGAACCGCCCGGGCCCAGCGTTCGACCGCCCAGCCCCAGAAATCATATTCGATCTTTGAAATCTTGGCCTGGATCGCCGCCCAGAGGGTCCAGCCGACATCCGACATGATCATATTCAACTTCATCCGGGAGATCCTTGGGATTGTGGGGCTGCCAAAATAGGTGGTGCAGACCTGCTCAATGCGGGCATCGTCGTACTGCAACTCCTGGCAGGTGTTCCCCAGCTCGAAGCAGGGATCGTTGTTCCCGCTGTATTCATAATCGATAAGACGCATCGATCCGCCGACATACATATAATTCTCCGCCAGCAGATCATTGTTGCAGGGGACGGTTGGCAACGGCTGGACGGCTAATGCTTGCTCGATGCGACCTACGACTGGCAGCCTATCCGCATAGCCGTCGGGAATACGAACCTGATATTGCCTGCAGATATCCAGATAATATTCGGTCAAACGAAACATATTGAAATCGGTCAGAAAACGAGGGCCGGCGTGCAGGGTCCGGATCGCCCGGGCAATTTTCTCCGGCATTCCAGGCTCCTGCAGCGCCTCCTTGGACATCGTCCGGCCCTCGAGAAATTCCAAAACCATAGCCTGATATGCTGGCAGATAATAGAGCACCTGTGGACCGACCCCTGTCTCCGCGGCTGCCTTGGCATTGAAGACCTCGTTGCGCCGGTCCACCGCCAGAAGCTCCGTGCTCGCTCCAGGAACGCGCACAAAAAAAGGCGTCCCATCCACGATCACTTTATAGTTCGAATTGGTCAATCCCCCCGAGAGTGCCTGAATCGAAATACTCTTCCCCCGCCAATCTTCGATTTCCGACACGATCTGGTCAATGACAGCCATTTCTGTGATTCAAGGTCGCCGGTCGCAAATGAAGGAAAATGGGGGTCAGTGTTTTTGAAACACTGACCCCCGATAGATCCTGGAACGAGCTGGTTTATTCGGGTGGGATCTCCTTGAAGGCGTAATCGACGTTAATACCTCGGGCCTTCTGGGCACGCTTGGAGATCAGATACCAGATGACCGAGATCAGAATGATCCCGAAGGCGATGATCTGCGGCAGCAGGTTGGTTGGGAAGGTACTGAAGTTCCAGGCACCCAGCACGCCGAGGGCGGGCGAGAGCAGGTAAGCGACCACCATGGCCATCCCCAATCCGCCACCGAGCATGCCGAGGGCCGAGAGCCAGGGCATCGGCTTCCCGTTCAACCACTCCAGCAAATGGGAGCGCATGGGATAGAGGAAGGCGACCACGGCCGCGATCGAGACGAGCCGGACCACCCAGAAGGCAGCCGCCGAGGCCGGGAAGGCCAGGGGAGAGAGCACCCAGACCAGTGCGACGAAGGCCCCTGCTCCGATCAGGGTGAAGAGCACACCGACGAGCCCGCTGACCGTGTATTTGGCACCCGGCGAGGCCTCGTAGACCTCCTTGGCCCGATAGGGCAGAAGTGCCCCAGCCAGGCAGGTGATGATGAACACATAGCCGCAGCCGAAGGTCACACCCAGGGTCAGGGTGGTCCAGGTGAAAGGATGGATGACCAGGTTATAGCCCAGGATCACCGGCACGCTCGCCAGAAAATAGGCGATATGAGCATTCACCGGGGTATGCCAGCGCTGATTGACCTTGCTGAACCAATCCGGCAGAAGGCGGTCGAGCGACATGGCCACCAGGATGCGCGTCATGCCGATGTAGCAGTTGCAGAAAATCTGGAAACCGTTCAAGAGATAGCCGAGGGCGATGATCACCACCACGAACGGGCTGGCGGTCATGGCGACCGCCAGGATCGGAGGCCATAGACTGAAGCCGTTGATGGTGGCCGCGGTCACACCTGACCAGTAACCCGCGCCGGCCACGTACAGGAATTCCTGTCCGGCCACTTTCAGGATGCCTACAGCCAGCAGGGCCAGCAGCAGACCGGTGGCGATCAGGGAACCGACCATGATAAAGGACTGCGAGCGGAAGCTGCGCGCATCTTTGATCTCGCCGTTCTGCTCGGCAGAGTAGGTCGCCCACTGCAGGGAGGTCCAGGCGATCGGCGCGACCAGCAGGGTCGCCAACAGGCTAAAAGGCGGATGAATGTCGATCCCGGCCTTGGTCACGGCTGCCGAGGCGGTCTGGTAAAAGTTGGCTGGACCGCCGGAAGCCACCGAGAAGGCGTTCAAGCGGTTGATAAAATCGCTGGCGGGCGTGGTAAAGAGGACGATAAACACGGTGACAAAGCACAAAATCGTCCCCCAAAAGATCACATGCTGGAAGCGCACATAGTTCTTGAAGCCCGATACCAGCAGGGCGAGCGCCACAAAGGCGCCCAGGATGCTGACAATGACGATGCCGGTCGGGGTGGTAAAAAACACGCCCAAGTTGGACAAAGCGGTCGATTGCAGGGTGGCACCCAGACCGAGGAAAAGCGTCCCCAGTCCGAGGTAGGAGACCAGCCAGCCGGAAAGCGCCACCCACTGCAGGATCCAGATGACGAAGCCGGACATCACCACGGTGAAGGCCAGCCCGCCGCCGAAAACGCGGCTCTGGAACACGTAGTCGCCACCTGAGCGCGGGAGGGCCGTCGAGAGCCAGACATAGACAAAGGCGATCGGGATCTCGATCACCATGGCCAGGAGGATGCCCCACACCAGCTGCCCGCCGGGAAGCGAACCCGGCGCCCAGAGGTAGGTCCAGGGGAAGATCAAACCCATGGTTAATATATTGTAGAGGAACGCAGAATAGGGGGACATCACACGCACAAGGCCAGAAGCCTTACGGGTGAAGACCTCCGGTTTGGGAATCGCGGTAGCTGCCATTGCTATTCTCCTTTGGGTTGAACGAATCCGAATATGAGTAACTTCAACCAATTGCATGACAGGAACGGGACTGCTCCTTACACCTATTTCGGGTGATGTTAGAATCGCTTGTGTTTTTGCCAGCTTCCTCCTCTTCTCGACCAGCTGCATCAGCCGCTGGTCATCTGATATCCCTGCACCTCACCGTCCACAAAGGTGACCAGACAGCCCCGCAGGATCCCTTCTGCGTACTCGCTGCCGGGATTGATGCAAGTCGTGCGGCCGATCTTGGCAACCGATTGGGATTCATGAATGTGCCCATGCAGCCCCAGCATCGGTTTGTATTTCTCGATGGCGCTGCGCACGGACTTGCTGCCCGCACCGTACAACACGGTCTGGCCGTTTTGAATGATCGGCTCCGGAGGATCCTTGGTCCAATCCAGCATCGGACAGGTGTCCAGGGTCGAATCCACTGGAGGGTCGTGGAAGTTAAAAATCGCCCGACTGAGATCCGGCACTTTCGGCACCATCGATTCGATGAATTCGCCTAATTTTTCATCCGGGATTTCCCGCGGGGTTTTCCATGGGGTGGGGGTGCTGTAACCAATGGAAAGCATCGTATGATCCTCGTCCACCTGGACCACGTCCCCTTCACAGGCAAAGAAGGACTGGGTTCCTTCCCGTTTCATGACACTTAACACCTCAGGTTCGTCATCGTTTCCACCCGTGACGTAACACTTCTTCCCCGTCCCGGCCAGTCGCTCTTCCGCCAAATCCACCCAGCTCGCCAGCCGCTCGCGGGCTTTCTCATGAAACAGCTGGTTGACCGCACCGGCATCAGCAGCCAGCCTTTGGTATTCGCTTTCCTCCATGACCTGATGGTAGAAACCCAGCGTTCCCAGCCGTTTAATCAGATTGTCCACATCCTCCTGGGAAGCGAGGTGCTCGACTCGCCCCTGGAGGGTGGCGCGGAACTGGCCGTCCTTCTCCCGGATGATCGGGATCAGGAGTTTGCCGGTGATGTCGCCACCCATGACCAGGATGTCGACATCGTAGAACTTTCCGGCATTGAGGAATTTTCGATAGGTGCGCTCGGAGCCGTGCAGGTCGGTGGCAAAGTACAGACGGGTGGCCTTCTTCTGGTTCTTCTTGGAAAAGAGAGGCATGGGTTGATCTCCTGACAATAAAAAGATCTGACCGCTTGGAAAACAGGCCGTCAGATCATTACCGGGCTGGTCGCGGCAATCCGGATTTCCACACCGTGCTCGCCCAGAGATTCGATGGCGGATGGGTCGACGGCCTCATCCGTGATGAGTTTATCGATTTCGTCGATCGTGGCAATTTGGAAATTGGAGACCACCCCCCACTTGCTGTGGTCGGCAACGATGATGATTTCACCCTTGGTGTGCTCGATCATCTGCCGGACGACCTCCGCCTCGGCATTCGAGGGCACGGTGCAGCCGTGCCTGAGGCTGATCCCGTCCACCCCAAGGATCGTCTTGTTGGCATACACCTTTTCGAGGTTTTCAATGGCAAACCGTCCGGCCACGGAGTTGGAACGGGGTTGGAATTCCCCCCCGAGCAGGTAGAGCTGAAAGCCGGGTTCCCCGATCTCCACCGTACCGCTTAAATTATTCATGAAGACGCTGATATCCGCTTCACTGCGGATATGACGAATCACCTGGGTAGTGGTGGTGCCGCTGTTGAGAAAAACGATATCCCCCTTCTGGATCAGCGCAGCCGCCTCGGCACCGATGCGGCGCTTTTCTTCCGGGTGCTGCTGTGCCCTTTGCCGATATTCCGGTTCCAAATTCATGCGCTGACTGAGGATCGCACCCCCGTGGGTCCGCTCCAGGATGCCCTCGTGTTCCAGCCATTCGAGATCCCGGCGAACGGTCGCGTCGGAAGCCTCCAACAGATCGCATAAGTCAGCTGACCGGGCGATCTGGTGGATTTGCAAATACTCTTGAATTCGTTCCCGCCGCTGGGCCGGGATGAGTGATTTGCTCATCGGGCTGGTTTTCAGTTCAAGAGAAATGAAGGAATATGAACATTTGGATAATGAATTATATAAGAATCTGAAGAAATTTGCAAGTTTTTGGGTTCTTGGTTATAATAGCGGGGACAGCCAAGGAGCACATTTCTCGATCCAGCACACGAATTCATCGGGCTCCTTTTGCCCAAATCTCATCATGGGAGTATGGTATGGCCGGTAGTTCCATTGGAATGGGCGAACAGGATTCTGTTGAACGCGACAAGTTTGAAAATGAACTAAAACATATCCTCAAGGTCAGTGATGAATCCGGCATCCTTCTGCGGGTCATCGGGGCCCTGGCCTTCCAAATGCACTGTCCGAAATACGGCTACCTGCAGCATGCCCTGGGACGGGCCTACACCGATATCGACTTTGCAGCCTACGCCCGGCAAACCAAAGAAATTCAGAAGTTGATGAATGCCCTGGGTTATCAAGAAAACCACGAGGTTTTTATTGTATCGGAGGGCGACCGGGCGATCTACGAAAAACCTGAAGCGGGTCTGCATGTTGATGTATTCTATGAGAAGCTTGATTTCTGTCACGTGATCCACTGGGAAGGTCGTTTGGAAGTGGACACGCCGAGCATCCCCCTGGCCGAGTTGCTGCTCGAGAAAATGCAAATCGTCCAGATCAACGAAAAGGATGTCATCGACACGATCATGCTGCTGCTCGAACATCCCCTGGGTGATCACGACCGGGAGACCATCAATATCCAGCGCGTCGCCGAGCTGTGCAGCAGTGATTGGGGGCTCTGGCGGACCACCACCATGAATCTGGAGAAAGTCCGGGTGTTGGCTCAAGGGTACGCACAACTGACCGCAGAGCAAAAAACCGAAGTCGATTCCCAGGTGAAAGCCGCCCTGGCACGACTGGATCAAGAGCCCAAAACACTGGCGTGGCGATTGCGGGCGCGGGTCGGGGATCGGGTTAAATGGTACAAAGAAGTGGATGAAGTGTAGGAACCGGAGGCTTCTGGCATGACCAAACTTGTACGTGACCTGATGCATCCCGGCGTGCTTACCTGCCGCAAGAATGCAACCCTCGGCCAGGTGGCCGTGCTGCTCACCCAGAACCATATCCATGCCCTGATCGTCGCCGATCGTGACAACCGCTTCCTGGGCATCATCAGCGATTATGATCTGATGGCGGGGGAGTGGCTGTCGGTCAATTCCGAAAGCCTCGCCACCATGCGCTCCCTGACCGCCGCGGACCTGATGTCCTACCCGATCGATACCATCGAAGCCGGCAAGACCCTGATCGAAGCCGCCCATACGATGATTGAGAAAGATATCAACCGTTTGCTGGTCGTGGATCATGACGCCCCCGCGGGAGTGATCTCCATCTCCGATTTCATATCCAGCATTGCGCGGGAAGAAAAGGCGCGGCGCGACACGGTCGCGGATGTGATGTCGGATGCCATCCTGGTCTGCCGCGACAAAACCCCTCTGATTTCCGCGGCGCGCACGATGACCCAGGCGGGCTGGCGCTCGGTCCTGGTGGTGGATTCCAAAGGACAACCGCAGGGCGTCGTCAGCGGCAAAGACCTGATGCCCTTTGTCGAGAATGGCGTTAACGAAAAATTGACCGTGCGGGAGGTCATGCATCCGGTGCTGACCATTAATATCCATGCCAGCTTACGGGAGGCCGCCGACCAGATGATCCATAATCACTACCATCGTCTGGTCGTGGTCGACGAAGACAACCCCAAGACATTCCCGCTGGGAATCATTTCATCGTTCGATATCGTTGCCGAAATGGCTAGACCTGGCTCAATCTGGCAGGCATAGAGTAACCTTCAGAGCCGCGAAAAATCGCGGCAGCAGAACCATCCCTTCACCATCCGACCGACGGAGAATTTAGGACCATGTCCCTCACTGTCGAGGAGGCCATTGCCCGGGTGCCACTTTGGGCCGCTATCCAGCGAAAGGATATCATCGTCACCCCGCTCAGCGGTGGGATCACGAACAACAATTATCGATTGGACATTGGTGGAGAGTCATTCGTCCTGCGCATCACCGGCGCCAATACCGAACTGCTGGGGATCGATCGAAATCAGGAGTATGAGGCGAACCTGCTGGCGGGCAGGCTCGGGATCGCACCCGAGGTCGTTTATTTCATCCAGCCCGAAGGATATCTGGTCACCCGCTTCATCACGGGGCATCCGATCCCCCTCGAAGAGATGCGCCAGCCGGAAAACATCCGCCGGGTGATGGAGGTCGTCCGGAAAATCCACTCCATGCCGCCGCTTTCCAGAAGTTTTTCCGTGTTCCGCATCATCGACAGCTATGTGGAGACCGCCCGCCGCTATTCCGTGCCTTTCCCCGAGAATTTCGACCGGCTGGCGGGGCGGATCCAGGATGCCGAATCAGCCCTGATGACCCATCCGGAGAAGCCCTGCCCCTGCCACAACGATCTGCTCAACGGCAATTTTTTGGCCGATGAGCAGCTTTATGTGCTCGATTGGGAATATGCCGGGATGGGGGATCTGTTCTTCGATCTGGCGAATTTTTCCGACCACCACAGCCTGTCGGAAGAGCAGGATGAGTGGCTGTTGAACTGTTATTTTAGCAAGGTGACCTCCACGCGTGTGGCGCATTTGAAGATCATGAAGGTCCTGTCTGACCTGCGTGAGGCCGCCTGGGGGCTGGTGCAGATCGGGATTTCCAAGATCGATTTCGACTTTCGCGACTACGCCGATCGCTTCTTTGATCGAGTCCATCAAAACATGCCAGATCTCGAATGGAGTCAATGGCTCAAGGAGGTAACGAACAATGGCTGATTTTCCGAAGCAAGCGCAGGTGGTCATCATCGGCGGCGGTGTCGGAGGCTGCAGCATCGCCTATCATCTTACCCTCATGGGTTGGAAGGATGTCGTCATCCTGGAGCGCCACGAGCTGACCAGCGGCTCCACATGGCATTCGGCCGGGTTGGTCGGCCAGATGCGTTCCGACGTCAACCTCACCCGGATGATGCATTACAGCACCGACCTGTATCGGAAACTGAAGGACGAGACCGGCGTGGATCCCGCCTGGCGTGAGGTCGGGGGTTTGCGGCTGGCCTCCTCTGCCGAGCGCATGGAGGACCTCAAACGCTTGGTCGGGATGGCACAGTCCTTCGGCGTGCCCATGGACCTGATCTCGCCGCAGAAGGCCTACGATCTCTTCCCGATCATGAACATGGAGGGTGTCGCCGGCGCCGCCTATACGCCGAACGACGGGGTCATCGACCCGACCGGGCTGACCAACGCCCTGGCCGCCGGGGCGAAAAAGCGCGGGACACGCATCTTCACCGATACGAACGTGGAGAAGATCAACCTGAAGGGCGGGCGAGTCCACGATGTGGTCACTGATAAGGGTACGATCCAGACCGAGGTCGTGGTGAACGCGGCCGGCCAATGGGGCGGCGAGGTGGGGAAGATGGTCGGGCTGACCCTGCCGATCGTGCCGATGGCCCACCTGTACATCATCACCAAACCGATCGAAGGCGTCAAGCACGATTTCCCGACCCTGCGGGATCCAGACCTGCTGGTCTACTGGCGCGAAGAGGTCGGCGGCCTGGTCACTGGTGGGTATGAACGCAAACCAGAACCGTTCGGGCTGAAGGGCATCCCGCGGGATTTCAAATACCAGCTCCTGCCTCCTGACTGGGAGCGCTTCACCCCCCTGATGGAGAATTCGATCAAACGGGTGCCGGCCGTTGAAACGGCAGAGGTGATCCAGCTGTTGAACGGCCCGGAAGGCTTCACCCCGGATGGCGAGTTCCTGCTCGGTCCGACCTCGGTGAAGGGCTTCTGGGTGGCCTGCGCCTTCTGCGCCCATGGGTTGGCAGGTGCCGGCGGCATTGGAAAGGTCATGGCGGAGTGGATCATTGACGGCCATCCGGAGTGGGATCTGTGGCGCCTGGATGTCCGCCGCTTCGGATCCAATTACAACAGCCAGGATTACACCGTGGCCCGTACCATTGAGACCTATACCCAGTATTACGACATCCACTACCCCGGCGAGGAGCGGCTGTCCCGCCGCAACCTGCGCCTCTCCCCGACTTATCACCGCCTGCAGGATCTGGGCTGCTTTTTCGGGGAAAAGACCGGTTGGGAGCGCCCCAACTGGTTCAAGCCCTATGAGGAGAAAGCCCGTCACGGCCACGAGCCCAAAGGCTGGGCCCACCACAACTGGTCAAGGGCCATTGGCTACGAACACCTGATGACCCGCGAGAACGCAGGCCTCTTCGATGAAACTTCGTTCAATAAATTTGAAGTGCGCGGACCGGGCGCGTTGGCCTTCTTGAACCAGGTCTGTGCCAACGACATCAACCAGCCGGTCGGAACGATCATCTATACCGAGTGCCTGAACAAGCGCGGCGGCATCGAGTGCGATTTTACCGTTACGCGCACCGCGGAAGACCGCTTCTTCATCGTGACCGGAACCGCTTTTGGACAGCATGATCTATCCTGGTTATCCCTGAATTTGCCCGATGACAACTCGGTGACGATCGAGGACGTCAGCTCCTCCTACGCCTGCCTGGGCCTGTGGGGCCCGAAGGCGCGCAAGATCCTGGAAAAAGTGACCAAGGACGATGTTTCCAACGCCGGCTTTCCATACATGACGGCCAAGCGGATCGTGGTCGGCGACGTACCTGCCCTGACCTCCCGCGTCACCTATGTGGGTGAGCTCGGCTGGGAGTTCTACTGCCCGATGGAATACGCACTCAGCCTATGGGACACGCTCTGGGAAGCCGGACAGCCCGAGGGGTTGGTCGCCGCCGGTTACAAGGCGATCGATTCCCTGCGTCTGGAGAAGGGGTATCGTTATTGGAGCAGCGAGATCAGCCCCGATTACACCCCGCTCGAAGCCGGGCTGTCCTTCGCCGTGAAATTGAACAAAGGCGATTTCATCGGACGCGAAGCCCTGCTCAAGCAAAAAGAAGCCGGGCTGAAGCAGAAGCTGTGCTGCATGACCCTCTCGGACAACCAGACCATCGCCCTGGGCAAGGAGCCGATCCGGGACCAGAAGGGCAAGATGATCGGCTGGGTGGCCGCGGGTGGGTACGGCTATTCCGTCGGCCAGAGCATCATTTATGCCTATTTGCCGATGGAATATACCAAGGTGGGCACCCAACTGGAGGTCGAATTCCTAGGAGAACAGGTCAGCGCCACGGTCGTGCAGTCACCTTTGTGGGACCCGAAAGGGGAACGTGTTAAGGCTTAATGGCCTCGAACGCCGGTATAATCTCAACTTGAGACTGCCGGAAGCGGCCAGACCGTAAGACGTGGCGGCTGGCTGCAAAAGATTTATCCCACGTACGGATCTAGAACCTTAAGGAGGCAAATCCTATGTCCATCGTAAACGCAAAAGATATCATGGTGGTGGCTGCCAAAGGTAAATATGCTGTTGGCGCTTTCAACATCACCGACCTGGTCCAGTTCGAAGGGGTCATCGATGCTGCCATGGAGAAGAAAGCACCCGTGATCATCCAGACTTCGGTGAAACCGTCCAAATTCTTCGGCGCCCATGTGCTGGTGGCCATTTACAAATCCATCGCCGCTTCGGTCCCGATCCCGGTCTGCCTGCACCTAGATCACTGTACGGAGGTCGATTACTGCAAGAAGTGCGCCGACGCCGGCTATACGAATATCATGGTGGACGCCTCCAAGCAGGCTTATGAGGAGAACATCCGCCAGACCAAGGAAGTGGTCGATTACTGCCACAAGATCGGCCATATTTCCGTGGAAGGGGAACTCGGCACCGTCAGCGGCGTGGAAGACCAGATCAAGGTCTCCGAAGACGAAACCCAGCTGGCCAATCCACAGCAGGCGGTGGAATTCGTCGAGCGCACCGGCCTGGATATCTTCGCCCCTGCCATCGGCACGGCACACGGGGTTTACAAAACCAAGAACCCCAAGGTGGATTTCGAGCGGCTGGGCAAGATCAACCAGTTGATCAACGGCAAGACGATCAAGACGCCGCTGGTGGTGCACGGCGGGACCGGGCTTCCGGAAGACTATATCAAGAAGCTGATCGAAATGGGCGGCGCGAAATTCAATGTGTCCACCGAGCTGAAGCGCACCAAGATCGACGCGGAATACGAATATATTGCCGCCCACCGCGAAGAATACGATCCTGGCAAGGTCGATGAAGCGGTCCGAGGCGCCATTCATCAAGCGGTCGGGCATTGGATCGACATGCTCGGCTGCGCAGGGAAAGCCTAGGCCGGATCTATTAAAAAGAATCGCGAAGGGTGAGGTGCGGGGATCCTGGCCTCACCCTTTCCAGATTCAATCATCTATCCATGAGGAGACAGATATGAAGAAGGTCGAAGAATATTTTGTGCCCTGGGTGAAAGGCATCCCGATGTACATCTCCAACCACATCGAGCTGGCCTGGCGGAAGCCGGAGCTTCACCGCATGATGTCCAATGAGAATCCGAATCCGCCCTCCGAGAAAGTGCTGGAAACGATCATCAAGTACGCCAAAATGTCGAACCGCTATCCGGACCAGGGCCTGGTGGTGCGCTCGAAGCTCGCCCAGATCAACGGGCTGGATGGTCCTGAGAATGTGATGCTGGGTAACGGCTCCAGCGAAGTATACGACAACATCTTCCGTATCTTCCTGGAACCCGGTCAGGAGGTGATCGAGCAAACCCCCTGTTTCGGCATCTACAAATTGCGCGGCACCATCCTGGGCGGGAAGATGGTTGACGTGCCCATGATCTACAAGAACAAGTACCTGTATTACGATGCCGATGCCATCCTCAAGGCGATCACGGATAAGACCAAGATCATCGTCATCGCCAACCCGAACAACCCGACCGGCAATTTTATGGACGCCAAGGATTTCATCCGCCTGGCCGATACCGGGATCCCCTTCATCGTAGATGAAGCCTATGTAGAGTTCGCCGGATTGAGCATGTCCCAGGTGGGGTTGACCAAGAAATATAAAAATGTGATCATCACCCGCACCCTTTCCAAAGCCTATGGTTTGGCAGGTCTGCGCTTCGGTTATGCCCTCGGGGACAAGGATGTGATCGGACAGATCTCGGCCGCCCTGCTGCCCTGGAACGTGGGCACCATCCCGATGTGGGCAGCCCTGGCTGCCCTGGAGGACACCCCGGCTCTCGAGTTCCGCGTGAAGTTCAATAACCGCGAGGTGGACTTCATTACGGAATCGCTGAGCGAGGTCCCCGGGCTCGTCATCTTTCCCTCGAAGGCCAATTACATCTTTTTTGACTGCGGCGCGACCGGCAAGAAAGGCAAGGACATGGTCGCTTTCGCCGAGCAGAAAGGCCTGATCTTCCGTCCGGAAGGCGCTAAATTCGGCAGCGACGGTTGGTTCCGCATCACGATCGGTACCGAGGAAGAGAACCGCATGGCCATTGCCGTCGTACGTGAGTTCTTGACCCAGAAGTGAGCCGCGCACGGCCCTGTCAGACAGGCATGAGTAAGCTCGAATAACCTCGAAGATGGAGGCACATCATGGGAAAAATAAAAGCTGTTTTTTTTGACCAGGATGGCGTGATCATCGATACCGAACGAGACGGTCACCGCGTTTCATTCAATATGACCTTCCAGGAGTTTGGTTTTTCCGACGAGTGGAGCGTGGATTACTACCATGAGCTGCTCCAGATCGCCGGAGGCAAGGAGCGCATGAAGCACCACCTTGAGACGCGGGGCTTCAGCAAACCGGTTCCGCCCGGAGAGGCGGAGGAGCTGATCAAGAACATGCACAAGCGAAAAACGGCCTTGTTCGTGGAATTGATCGAAAGCGGCAAGCTACCCCTGCGCCCGGGCATCCATCGCTTCATGAAGGAGGCCATGGACGCCGGCCTGAAAATCGGCGTTTGCACCACCTCCAATGAGCAAGCCGCCAAAGCCATCACCGAGAAGATCCTCGCCGACATCCACTTCGACCTCGTCCTGGCCGGTGATGTGGTGAGCAAGAAAAAGCCCGATCCGGAGATTTACAATCTGGCCCTCACCCGGACCGGACTGAAGGCGGAGGAGGTCATTGTGGTGGAGGACTCGAAGAACGGCGTGCTGGCTGCGAAAGCCGCCGGCACCCACATCGTGGTCACCACCAACCCCTACACGGAGAAAGAAGACGTCAGCGGCGGCGATATTATCGTCACCTGCCTGGGTGATCCTGGTGGAGAAAAAGGCGTATTGCGCAAAGGTGGTCCGGG
>Ga0209039_10000569_pt1 | contig 35875 bp, 34 predicted proteins | sample BogFormECP12_OM1_FD_188238 | JGI IMG/M metagenome (GOLD analysis project Ga0209039, IMG submission 188238) | Bog forest soil microbial communities from Calvert Island, British Columbia, Canada - ECP12_OM1 (SPAdes) (version 2) | ecosystem: Environmental > Aquatic > Freshwater > Wetlands > Bog ...
GGGTACGTTGGAATGGATTTGCAACCTCAGTTATTCGCACTGCTACGGTTCCCGCCACTCGATAGGTGATTTCCCGCCACCCGCTAGGGTTTCCACCCGATAGTCAGTAGTGTCGACTCCATCTAATGTTGCGTCTGCAATCTGATTTTCCCGGAGCAGGTGCAGCGGCCTGTTATCAAAGTGAGCTGTTTTGCTCAGCAATGAGGCGGCCAGATGAGAGAGTCTACTTGTGTACCGAGAGAAACCCGCCTGGCAGATGCTGCGATCTATGTCCGGACATTGCGTTTTGAGCGCCATCGTTCCTGCTCCTTCGAGCATGTGGTCGCACGGCACGTTTTAGAAAAGGGCCGGCTATCTTCTAACGACGGAAAAGTGAGGAGTCTATGCCGTTAATCCAAGTTTTGCTCGCGCTGATTGTAGTCGGAGTACTTCTTTGGCTGGTCAACAACTACATACCTATGCAGGGTTCAATCAAGTCAATCCTGAATGCCGTGGTTGTGATCGTCGTAGTGCTCTGGCTGCTGAATGTCTTTGGTCTCTTTCATTCCCTCTCTAACATTCGAGTCGGGAACTGAACCACTCGAGGGACCCAGGGCACACGAAAAATGTGGAGCGGCAACCGCGAAACCTCCTGGTCATGATTCGCCAGTGGTGGTTCGCCGTGGGTCGAACGCCGCGAAAGCGTTCGCCGGCATTGCCCCAACAATGGCTGGCCTGCCCCAAAATTGTCTGGGCCCGACCTTTTGTGCTCCGCAGCGTCGAATTGACGGTGGATCGACCCCAAGCTAGATCTTCGCTTCCCCAATCTCCCGCACGATCGCTTCCGCCGCCTGCGACGGGTCTGTCGCGTTCAAGATCGGTCTTCCGACCACCAGGTACGTTGCTCCCGCAGTGATCGCTTCTCTCGGTGTGAGCACTCGGGCCTGATCGCCCGGCGCTGACCCAACCGGGCGAACTCCCGGCGTCACGATGGCGAAGTCTTGCCCCAGCTTCCGTCGCAGTTCCCGAGCTTCCAACGCCGACGCCACCAACCCGCCACATCCGGCGGCGCGGGCCAGCGATCCTAGCCGCAGCACTTGCGTCTGAACCTGTCCGGAGATCCCCAGTTCCGTCAGATCGGCGTCTGACAAGCTGGTCAGCACCGTCACCGCCAGAACCATCGGCTTGGCAGGAGAATCTGCAGCCGCCTCGACAGCCGCCTTGAGCATCTTGCTGCCGCCGGAAGCATGAACCGTCAGCATGCTCACGCGAAGGTCGGCAGCTTGTTTGACGGCTGCAGCGACGGTATTCGGAATGTCGTGGAACTTCAAGTCGAGAAAGACTTTACGGCGGGAAGAGACGAGATCGCGGACGATCTGCGGCCCTTCCGCCGTAAATAGTTGGTTCCCTATCTTGTAGAAGTTAGCTGATTCGCCAATAGATTGAACGATTTGGCGGGCTTGCGTGGCGCTGGGTACATCCAGCGCCACTATGAGCCGATCTCGGTTAAGCATCGGCCCAGTTTACCGCATGATGACAGGACTATTGTGGACCTTCGCCCACTTGCGGGGCGATGTTGATGGCCACGGTCGGAGTCTCGATGACATCCAGGCGTACTTTGGCAACACCTTCGTTGCCGACGCCCAGAATCATGGCAGCGCCGTAGGACAGGTCCAGAATCCGGCTCCTCGTGATCGGTCCGCGATCATTAATGCGAACCATCACCGATTTGTCGTTTTTCAGATTCGTAACCTTGACCCAAGATCCGAGTGGAAGACTACGGTGAGCAGCCGTAAAGTCATGCATATCATACGGTTCTCCGCTCGCAGTCTGCTTGTGCTGGAACACTCGTCCGTACCAAGAGGCCTTGCCAACCTGAAACCTTCTGGTCGGAACCGGCTTGCTGGTTTCCTGAGTCTGCCCTGGGATACCTTGGTTCGAGTCCGGTGTCTTGTTGTTATCGGGTGCCGCACCCAGGGCCGTGACCAAAAGCAGGATCACAGCGGCCTGGCTCAGTACTCGTAGCATTAAACACCTCGCATCGTAATATGGGGCCCTCCCTAGTACAGGTTCGTTAAGTCTAGCCACCTGAACCACCCGGAGTCAACCAAAGATTAAATTTCTCAAATTTTTATCTTGATTTTTGGCCAAAAGTGTGCATGCGCGATTTTAGGGGTAGGTGGGTCATCTACGGGACGTCATGCAGCTGTCGCCAGGGCGCTGGCGTGCGGTTTGTGTCCTCCGTGAAAGGAATTGCACGCCTGAGATTGGTGCGACTATCGGGTGGCGAAGCCGTTGTGGATTTCAACTAAGTTTAAATATGTCAATTCGTTACAAGCTTATGTCGAGTTACTGGTGAAAGGTTGTCTCCCCGGCCAGTCATTCCTGCTCGGGTCCTGATTCGACGTCAGGATGTTTCCGGCGAAGCGGTTGCGGTACATTCTTGGCATGGGCGCTCGGCCGATTGTCTTGAGTATCGCAGGGCACGATCCATCGTCCGGAGCCGGAATCACAGCAGACATTAAGACTGCTGCGGCGTTGGGCTGCTACGCCGTAACTTGCATCACCGCCCTCACGGTTCAGTCCACCCAGGGTGTCTACGGGGTGGAACCGGTACGGCCAGACCTGGTTCGCGACGCCTTGCTCCGGCTGGCCGACGACGTTTCAATCGCCGCTGTCCGAATCGGGATGCTGGGATCTGGGGAGGTGGCCAGTGCCGTGGCTGACTTCCTGAGCCACTCCAAGCCGCCCAATGTGGTGCTGGATCCTGTTCTACAGTCCTCGTCGGGAGTGAGTCTGGTTGATGCCACGGGGCTGGCGGTAATCCGCACCCAATTGTTACCCCTAAGTGACGTTTTAACACCGAATGTGGAAGAGGCATCGGAACTGGCCGATGCTGACGTTGGGGGGTTCTCTTGCTCCCAATCCTGGGAAAGTGCCCTTCCCCAGATCCGCAGATTGGCCTCCAAACTGCACGATATGGGCTGCGGAGGGGTCGTAATTACCGGCGGTCACCTGAGTGAGGCTAACGACCACCTAAGTGTTTGGGATTCGGGCAGGATTACGGAGCAAATTTTCTGGGGAAGCCGGCTCGCATCACAGGCTACACACGGCACCGGATGCGCTTTTGCTATGGCGCTCGCCTGTGGGTTGGCCCGCGGTCATAGCCTGCCCGAGGCGGTGAGTGGAGCGAAGGACTTTGTCCGGAAAGCCATTGCGGCAGCTTATCCGGTCGGAAAACGCGTCGGCCCAATAAACCATCTGTTCAGTTTGGGGGAAGACGACTAGCGGATCGTCCGGCGGTTACGGAGGCATCCGTCCAAGTCGTCGAGCCCTCACTCGCGCCGTTCTGATCGCGAAAAGAAGTCCGCGCCTCCGACTTATTGGATGCGCAGCCTGAGTATTGTTCGGCTTGCCGCAATCGCCTGGTCTACTCACATCATCCATACGTTGAGGAAAGAGCGGGTTCGCCCCGACTTTCCCGATTCAGGTAAACTTCTCTGTTAGCAGTCCCAATGAAAGCCTCGCGAAATCCGTTCTCTCTTCCCACCCTGATTTCTGTGGCGCTAATTGCCATTCTGCTGACGGTAGGCGTGACGTGGGCTTTTTCCGGCACCGAGGGAAGCGCATGGGTACCCACGCGCCCAAGCAATGATGCCAACACGCGCAAGGGCTTTGACAACTTCTACAACCTGGAATACGACAAGTCCATCCGCGAGTTTGAGGCGGCGCTGCAAGCCCATCCCGATGACCCGTTTGCGGTCAACCACCTGCTTTCGGCCGTGATTTTCAAGGAGCTATTACGGATCGGCGCCCTGGACACCGAGGCCTACGCCAGCGACAACTTTCTGGACAAGAAGTACTTACAACCTCTCGATCCCAAGGTGCATGATCGGGTGAACCAGTTGAGCGCGCACTCGATCGAACTTTCTAATGGGTTGTTGGCAAAGAACCCCAATGACGTAAATGCTTTGTACGCCCGGGGCGTAGCCCGTGGATTGCGGTCGACGTACATGGGAATGGCGGAACACGCATGGTTCGCGGCGTTGCGCAGCGCGCTTGGTGCTCGCCATGACAATGAGCGCGTGCTGGAACTGGATCCGAATTATGTGGACGCGAAGAATGTGCTCGGCATCCATCTTTACGTCATTGGAAGCTTGAGCTGGCCGGCAAAGGTTGCGGCATCGATGGTCGGCGTCACCGGCAACAAGCAGAAAGGGTTGCAGTACCTTCGCGACGTGGCGGCACATGGCGACCCTGAGGTTGCCTGGGACGCGAAGATCGCCCTGGCGCTGTTTCTGCGCCGGGAACAGATGTATGCCGAAGCGCTCCAGTTGGTGGGTGGAATGTACCAGGCATTTCCGCGGAATTTTCTGATTGCCACTGAGTACGCCCACCTGCTGAATGCCGCCGGGCATGGACCGCAGGCGATTGCCACGTATCAGAAGATCGTGGCCGGATGCCGCAGCAATGCTTTCTCGGTGTGTCGGATCGAGATCCCGGCGTACGGACTGGGCGAAGCGATGAAGGGACAGCGCGACTACCAAGGCGCGGAGGAGGCATACGAACTTGCAGCAAGCACGGCGGTCGATCCGGACTTCCGGCAAAGGGCAATGCTCAAGGCGGGCGAGATGTACGACGCCATGCAGAAGCGCGATGCCGCGCTGGAAAAATACAAAGCCGTGATTGCCGCCAACTCCGGCACGGAATCAGCCGAGCGGGCGCGCCACTATATGAAGCAGGCGTACACAATTCAGTGAGCGCGGAGTTGCGCCGGATGATATGGGCAGCAGCTTTGGGAGCAGTGCTGGCCAATCTCCGAATCACGAACGAAACACAGGGGTTGCCAGGACGGGAACCTTTTTCTATGCTGTGCGTATCTCTTAATGGGGAGGCTCAATGTACTGCAACTATTGCGGAAAACAGATTCAGGACGACGCCAACGTTTGCGCCTATTGTGGACGCCGGGTGTGTTACGTTGCCGGTCGGCAAAAGCTGATGCGCCCGCCGAAGAACAGCCCGGACAGGAAGATCGCTGGTGTGTGCGCTGGCTTTGCGGAGTACTTCGATTTGGACGTGACCATTGTGCGCGTGGTGTGGCTCATTGTCGCACTGTTCGGTGGAGGCGGTGTTCTCGCCTACATCATTGCGTGGATTGTGATGCCAGAAGCACCTGAGGTCATCTTGATCGCGTCACCGGCAGCAACCGTTCAGCCATACCATCAGTAATTTCTGTTGATTCGAACGCAAGGGGGAGCCAAGGCTCCCCCCTTGTTCGCTGACCACCGCGTTGTCGCGCGAAGAGCGCGAGCAGTAACTCCCCAGCTTCCCTCCTCGAAAGTCCCCTTTCCCCAGGGACCAGATGCGGCTAGGGTTTAAGCAGAGAGTTGTGCCATGGATGCCGGGCCCAAACCCGAACCGACCCTGAATACCATCCACCTTTTGAGTGCGGTGCTGTGTGCCGACTGTGAGGTCATCAGCGATAGTGCCAGTGACATCTGCGCGGTATGCGGAAGCCGTTCCCTCCTCAGTCTCGGACGCGTACTGGGAGGCAGCATTGGCGATGCGCGAGCCGTGCTCGTGCCGCCCGGCGAGAAAGAGCTGCGTAACATGTTTACCCTGCTGGTGAATCCCGACGCATCGACAACGCTACGACCATCGCGGCGATGGATAAGGCCGCAACAGCTGGAAAAGTCGAGCGGCTAGCGCGGGGACCGAATCCCCTCGGATTGCACTGCGAATCAGCGCCGAGTGCTGCGTCAATCCTGTGTCAGGATCAATGCCCTGGGCCTCCTCACTATAGGACGAGTGTTGGATGCAGATACCACGCTATCAATACACGAAGGCCAGTCAGCCGTTGTGCAGGTTGGCTGGGGCACAATAATTACACGCTAGAAATAGATTTGGCTACAGAGGAATCACTGCGCCAGGCGGAGAAGAATTCGGGAGGCGATCGTCTGGAACACTTGCTGTAGCTGGGTGGTGCATTGCGACGAGGGGCAATTGGTCGCAAATACCGCCATTCCCACTGGCTGGGTTGGATCATAGGTCGTACTACTGGGATCGTTGGCAATCTGCTTCAGAAAAGCCTGGTCAACGCTGGATCCTAAGCCGATCGCATAAACATACATGCCGGGATTTTCGGTGCGCATCGCGTTTGCAGTCTGCAGGGCGCGATAATCTGCATCGGCGGTAACGTTGGAGCGGGTAAACGATTTGCTGCTGCCATCGATGGCCGAAGTGAACTTGGTTACCCCGGTGCAGTAGTCCGGCTTGCTGTCGTACGGAGGATACCCGTGGGAGTCGACGCCTCCCCAGTCCGTTCCATTGGTAGGATCGAAGAAGTCGACCGAACTACCTGTATCATACCCTCCGTAATTGATAAGCTTTGCGGCGGGACAATTAAACGTATCCTGAATCTCGTTCACGTGACCGTCTGTGAAATAGACGACCACCTTGACTGCGTTCTGCCCAGGCTGGACAGTGACGCTGTCATTCTGCGCCTTGGCGAGAGTCATTCCGCCGGGTCCGAATGTGCCGCCGCTGAATTTCAGCGCATTAACGGCGTTTGTGATAGGCGTCTTGAAGTTGTAGTTGATGGCAACGTCGACGCCGGCGCTGGAGGCATAACTCACCATTGCGACCTCGTCATCAGTGTTATCGAAATAGTTGACGAAAGTCGTGACCGCAGGAGGCAGTGCCGTCGAACCACCGTTGCTTGTCATCGAACCCGAGCGATCCAGTACCAGCGTCATGATCAGCTTTCCACGAGTTGCCTCAGCGCTATTGCTGACGGCCAGGGTGGTGTACTTAGGTACAAGACGCATGAAAAATGTCCTTATGTTGGCCGTGGCGCTGACGGTGACCATGGTCTGGCCGTAGCTATCGGTCGTGAAGTTCACAGCCAGCTGCGGAGGATTCGCATCAAGGCCGGAGGTGGGATAGTTCGCGTTGAACGTATTCTGCGCCAGCGTGCGGGCTGTGGCTTGACCCAGAGAAAGGTTCTTCATCGCCTCCAGGCACGCGGCATCCACCGCCTTGGATAACTTTGCCCGGGTGACATAGGCGAAACCCACGTCAATCGACAGGGCCAGGAACATCAGTAGGACAGTCAGGCAGATAGCCAGCAGAATGATGACCTGTCCGCGATCGTGCTTTCGACTTCGGCCATGAGGGATGCGATTCATTCGTCATTCTCCCCGTCAGTAGTACGCCACGTCGTAGAGTTGCGACGGCAAAAAGGTCTTGGACAGAAAGTTACCGATCGGCGTAATTGCCTGGAAGCTGTAAAACACCTCCGTGACATAGACGGTCTGGTTAAGTTGGGGCGCGGCAGAGGCTGGAATCGTAGCCGTACCTCCGATGACGCTCCCTACCCGGCTGAGTGCCGTGATGCCCCCTTGTGCGGACTGTCCCGTAAGTTTCATCACACTGTTGCTGTTGAAGACCGCTGACACGATCACACGCCCATGACTGTTCAGATCCAAAGGCGCCGCCGAGGCTGCCACCGCAGCGGCTGTATTCGGCAGGCTGGTCCCACGGGACGCCATGCTGGAGCCCTGGCCTGACAGGTTGGCGATTACTTGGGCGACGAAAATCGCTCTGCTCAGATCGATCAGCCCAAAGGCGAGGATGAGCATGACCGTCACAGACAAGGCGCATTCGAGGATGGCCTGGCCGGAATCGCGCGCCCCGAACATAATGCGGGATGGGACTGCTAGCCAACGTCCCGCCATATTGCGTACCTCATCCAAGCCGTGTCACCCGGCGGAAACGGCTCGTTCTTAAAACTTACGCTCACCGTGAAGGTATAAACGCCGTTCTTGAAGAACTGCGCAATGATCGGAGTCACAACCTTCAAGTTGGTGGTCAGCGAGATGGTCACCGTGTCTCCGGGACCACCAGCGTTGCCGGTGCCCCCGCTCGCGCTGACGATCTGCAGGTTCGAGACGTCCAAACCCATGGCGGCCTGCTGTGCAACCTGGAAAATCGACTGCACGCGGGAGAGGTTCTGACCTTGGTGGTTGGGATCGGGCACGTGGTTTCCCGTGATGGCGTACCGGCCAGCCTCACGCACCGCATTTTGCAAGGTCATCTCGATATAAAACAGCCGGGCGAAATCAGTAACGGCAAACAACAGAAGGACGAACATTGGGAGAACGAGGGCGAACTCCGCCATCGTGGCGCCGCAATTCGATTCCCTAATACCGAGATCTGTGCAGCAGGGTTCGCCGTCACGGGGCCAGCGAGACCGACGTCCGGCCTCGGACTGGCAGCCACGATTCTTTTGCGCTGCCCATGCTTTCGATCCATCTCGGTTGAGCATTCCTACCCACCCTGGACTCTATAGGACTCATCGGCAAAATCCGTGCCCGGCTTAGGTCCGGGTTCCGGGCAGTTGGCTCGAGGGGACAGCCGCAGTTAGACGGTGGGACTTCGCGATGCCTGGTCCGGGAGTCAACGCGAACAGACGGAAGAATGTAGGGAAACGGTTTAAGTTTTTCCAGCCTCCGCCGATTACAACCAATGTGGTCACCTAACCGCGAGGAATGGAGGTCGGACTATGTTGGAAATTCTCAAAAACCTGCGGCAGGACGAATCCGGTCAGGATCTGATCGAATACGCCCTCATCGCCGCTTTGATTGCATTGGCCGCCGTGGCCGGCATGAAGACGGTCGGAACCGGGATTGTAACCGCGTTTGACCAGGTCTCCACCCAATTGAGCAGCGCGCTCGGCTAAAAGCGCTGGTCTCCGGGCAGTGCTGCGAAAGCGCGACGTTTGAGGCAAGACTGTTGGTCGTGCGGTGACGGGAACCCCCTGCCGGCACAATTTCGGCCGGGTAACGGCTTTGGTTTAGCCGGCCGTCACCGATTTCAACCCATGTGCGCACCAAGCGCGGGAAATGGAGGTCGGAACATGTTGGAAATTCTCAATCGCCTGCGGCAAGACGAGTCCGGTCAGGACCTGATCGAATATGCCCTCGTGGCCGCCTTAATCGCTCTTGCCGCCGTAGCCAGTATGAACGCGGTGGCGCAAGGGATTGTCGGCGGGTTTGACACCGTCTCAACCCAGTTGAACAGCGCACTCGGCTGAGCACGCTGGCTTCCTTGCGGCATCGTGTCATTGCTCCCCAAGGTAAGGGTGCCGGTTGTGCGGTGACGGAAGTTCTCATCGCCGCACAGCCGGGAATATCAGGGCCAATCCTATTCGCGAGGCAGACCGTGTCCCAGGTGTGCGAGGTTCGGATTCTTCAGCCTTCGATCGGCCAGAAAATTCATCCTGAGGTCGACGGTTGTGACACCAGGACCGCGCTGCTCCGCGATAGCATCAACCTAGTCACCGGAACGGCAATGACAACGCCTCGCATCGTACAGGACCAGTGAGATGGACCGCCGCCGGCTCACTATCGCGCTCCTAGCCGCCTTGGTGCTCTCGGGCGCAGTGACTTTTTTTCTCAATCGCAGGATCAACTTCAGGAATAGAGCGACTGCACCGCAAGTCCTGCAGAAGTACGTGGCCGCAAACCGGCCGGTACAGCCCGGCGAAGTGCTGAAAGCTGACAGCCTGAGCCTGATCGAGTGGCCGGCGAAGCTGCCCCTGGAGGGCGGTTTCACTAAGGTGGAGGACCTGGCGGGCCGGGCGGCCATCTACCCGATCGCGGCCCGGGAACCGATCCTGCAGGTCTATCTCGCGGTGCCAGGTTCAGGCATCGGACTAACAGTCAAGATTCCAGAAGGCATGCGGGCGACCTCAGTCCGCTCGGACGAAATCGTCGGTGTGGCCGGATTTCTGTTTCCCGGCTCCCATGTCGATGTCCTGGTCACCTTGCACGGCGACGCGGTTCCGCTGCCGGAGACGCAGATCGTGCTGCAGGACGTGGAGGTGCTCACCGCAGGCCAGAAGATTGAGCCGGAGCCGGGAGGAAAAGCCGAAACCGTGGGGGTGGTGACCCTCCTGCTGACACCCGGCGACGCGCAAAAGGTGGTGCTGGCGAGCAACCAGGGCTCGATTCATTTTGTATTGCGCAACGGCGCCGACCGCGGCCAAGTCGTTCCCCTTCCCGTCAGCGTGGCTCAGTTGACGGGGGAAGCGCGGGGCCGAGGCATGGCCGCCAATGCGCCCGCGCTGGCACGCATACCAAAGAAACCCGCCTATGTAGTAGAGACGATTCTGGGCGACAAGCGGTCGACCAGCGAATTTGAGAATTAACATGCGACGGGCACGAGAGTTTGCCGATTCCGCGATCTGGATCCTGCTGGCGATGGCGGTCCTGAGCGCCGCGATCAGCGGCCAGATTTCCTTGGCGCCGGTCGCCAGCAACCCGCCTCCCGCACCCGTACAACTCCCAACTGCACCGCCCGCCGCCTCGAACGCGGCCTTGCAGCAAAGGGTGCTGAAGTCCGAGGGCCACGGCGGAGCGGGAACGACAAACGCTCAACCTGAACGGCGCGAACACCAAGACGGTCCCCTGGCGCTGCACGTCATTGTCGGCCGGTCGCTGGTAATCGACACGCCCGAGCGGCTGCGTCGCGTGTACGTGGCGAACCCCGCCGTGCTCGATTCGTTGACTTCCAGCCCCAACCAGATCGTCTTGACGGCCAAGCTCGCGGGAACCAGCAGCGTCGTGCTGTGGGACCAGAGCGGGCGTTCCCAGCTCTATACGGTGCTGGCGGATCTGGATGTTTCCGATCTCGAGGAAAGCCTGGCGCAGGCCCTGCCGGGCGATCACGTGGAGGTTAAGGCGGCGCAGGGGCGGGTGTACCTTTCCGGCGTCGTAGGAAGCGATGCAGCCGCCGATGAGGCGGTGCGGTTGGCGGCAAACTACTCGAAAGACGTAGTTAACTCGCTGGTGATCGATCCCCGCCACATCCCCCAGGTGGAATTGAAGGTGCGCATCGCCGAGGTGGATCGCACCAAATTCGACGAATTCGGCATCAACTTCTTCAGTGCCGGAAAAAATGCTGGAGCGGTTACGACCGGCGCCTTCGCACCGCCATCCTTCCCCCAAGTCGGGGCCGGGACCACTCAGACGCTGATTCAGGATGCGCTCAACATTTTCTACTTCAATTCTGACTTGAACCTAGGCTTCACTCTCCGCGCGTTGCAGGACAAAGGAATCCTGCAAGTGCTGGCGGAGCCCAACCTCACAACGATTAGTGGGCGTCCAGCGAAATTTCTGGCGGGCGGCGAATTTCCTTATCCCGTCATTCAGGGTTCCAACGGAGGATTCACCTCGGTGACCATTCAGTTCCGGCCCTACGGCGTGCAATTGGACTTTACGCCCTACGTCCATCCGGATGGGTCGATCCGGCTGCGGGTCAACCCGGAGGTCAGCGCGCTGGATTACGCCAACGCTGTGAAGATTTCCGGATATACCATCCCTGCCATCTCGACGCGCAAAGCGGACACGGAAATCGAACTGAAGGACGGCCAGAGCTTCGCCATATCCGGGCTGCTGGACAATCGCATCACGGACTCGCTGAGTAAGATTCCCGGCATCGGCAGTATTCCGATTCTGGGGCAGCTATTCCGCTCTAAGAGCTTGAACCATTCCGTCACCGAGCTGATTGTGATTGTGACTCCGACCGTGGTCGATCCGCTCAACGCTCCCGCCATCCAGCCTCCGGTAATGCCGAAGTGGCCAGTACCGTTCCTCTCGCCGAAAGATTTCGACAGCGGACTTACGTCCCCGAACAAGGTAATGGGGCCGAAACCGGCTGCCGATGGGAAGCAGTGAAGGAGTTGGGCGTGGGCCTGGAGAATCAGATACCCGAAGGAGACGGACTCTGCCTCATGACGGTGGGGCTTGACGCCGCTGCCGCCGACCAAGTCCGCCACGCGGCTTTACAGGCCAAAGCCGGGATGGTAACCGCGTTCCCGAACTACTCGGAAACGCTGCTCAACGGTCGATTGGCAAGTCTACTAAAAAACGCGGAGGCCGTGATCTGTCTAATCGATTTTGACAAAAACAAGGATCTGGCGGTGCAGACGGCTAGCGGAATGCAGACCTTGGCCACCGGCCACACCACGCTGATCGCTCTGTCCGTCGAGGAGAGCCCGGATCTGATCTTGCACGCCATGCGGGCGGGCTGCACGGAATATCTCACCAAGCCGCTGCGGGTGGAGCAATTGGCGGAGCTGCTGCGAAAGCTGAAAGACCGCTGGCAGTCGACGGTCCAACGCTCCGCGCAGCCCAACGGACGGGTGCTGGGGTTTATGGGAGTCCGCGGGGGCGCTGGGGCAACCACCATAGCAGTCCATATGGCCAGTTTTCTGGCGCGGAGGCAGGGCCAGAAGACCCTGATCGTAGACCAGCATCCTTGTCTGGGGCATGTGGCGTTGTGGTTCGGCATGGATGGGCATAGCTACAGCTTCTACGATCTGCTGCAAAACATCTCGCGGCTGGACCAGACGCTGTTACAAGGCTATGTCGCCCATCATTCCAGCGGTGCCGATGTGCTTAGGTCTCCCGACTTGCTGAGCGAGTCCGTCAGGATCGAGAGAGACGTCTTAGGGCGAGCGATTCGCTTCGTGGCTGGTGTCTACGACTTCGTTCTGATCGACTGCCAGGCTGGATTGGACGAACTCAACCTAGTCACGGCCGCCGGTTGCGACGAGTTCTACCTGGTAGCGACGCCGGATGTCCCGGCGCTGCGCGATCTGGCCCGCTACCTGGACCGGTTACGAGAGTTACAACTGGCGCCGGCGAAATTGAAAGTGGTGATCAACCAATATGGTTTGGGTCGGCCGATCACCATAGCCCAGATCGAGAAGGCAATCGATCATCCAGTCGCGCTCACGCTTCCCAGCGATGCTGCGAGCCTGACACGAGCGCTGGATGCCGGGCAGCCGGTCACTCCCGAACAAAAGTCGGAATTTGGCAACCAGATCAAGAAGTGGGCCGCGGAACTCGCACCGGCGGTAGTCGCGCGGGTGGAGACGAAACACAAATTCGCATTCTGGATCTAGCGGGATGTGCAACCTGAGGAAGAGCTACCGGGAACCGAATGGCAGACTCCACCATAACCGCACCTCCGCGTAACCCGGCTGCGCAGGATAGTCGCACGTACAAGGACCTGTCGAACCACGGGCAGGATCTGAAATCCGCGGTGCATCGCGAACTAATCAGCCGGCTGGACCTGGAGAAGCTGATGCGCACGCCCGATGGATTGGCGCGGCAACAGTTGCTGGCAGTCATCCATCAACTGCTGGGGCAGCCGGGGATTCCCCTGAGCGCGATCGAGCGCGATGTGCTGGCACGCGAGGTGCTGGACGAGGTCTTTGGGTTGGGTCCGCTGGAGCCGCTGCTGCAGGACCCCACCATCAGCGACATTCTGGTGAATACCTACAGTACCGTGTATGTGGAGCGGCATGGCGTGCTGGAAGAGACTCCGGTGGTTTTCAAGGACAACGTTCACCTCATGCACATTGTGGAGAAGATCGTCTCCGGCGTGGGACGAAGAGTGGATGAGTCCTCGCCCATGGTGGACGCGCGGCTGCCCGACGGCTCGCGCGTCAACGTGATCGTGCCTCCCCTGGCGGTGGACGGGCCCATTTTATCGATTCGGCGTTTTGGCTCGACTCCCCTGACCGGGCAGGACCTGGTCCACAAGGGCGCGTTGACTCCTGAGATGTTGGAGGTGCTGCAAAAGGCCGTACAGGCCCGGCTGAACATTGTTGTGTCGGGCGGCACGGGCGCAGGCAAAACAACGTTGCTGAACGTGTTGTCGGGATTCATTTCCGAACGGGAAAGGATCGTGACCATCGAGGATTCGGCTGAGCTGCAGTTGAAGCAGAAACACGTGGTCCGCCTGGAATGCCGGCCGCCCAACGTCGAGGGCAAGGGCGCGGTGCATCAGCGCGAGCTGGTCATCAACGCGCTGCGCATGCGGCCGGACCGTATCGTGATCGGCGAGGTGCGCGGCGGTGAGGCCCTGGACATGCTGCAGGCCATGAACACCGGACACGACGGTTCGGTAACCACTATTCACGCCAACAATCCGCGGGATGCGTTGGCCCGCATCGAAACCATGGCGCTGATGGCCAACTTGAACCTGCCCGAGAAGGCATTGCGCAACCAGATCGCCTCGGCCATTCACATCATCGTGCAAGTCTCGCGCCTGAGTGACGGCACCCGCCGTGTGACCCACGTGACCGAGGTGACCGGCACCAACGGCGACATCATCAGCCTGCAGGACGTCTTCCTCTTCGAAAAGCACGGTCTGGGACCAGAGGGGAACGTCCTGGGCAGGTTTTATGCCACCGGAATCATTCCCAAGTTCGCCGAGAAGCTGCAGAACGCAGGCATTCCGCTGCCGGCCAACCTGCTGGACATTTCGCTGGACGTTTAGGAGGGCATGGTGGCACTGACCGTTCTGGTGTTTGTAGGGCTCGCGGTTTTGACTTTCGCCGTGGTGATGCTGCTTACCCGGCCGACCGAGGCCGACCGCGCCGTTCAGGTGCGAGTTGCCGCGGTGCAACGGCATGGCCAGTCGCCGGTCGCCGCCGGCAGCGGCCCGCAGGGGTTTCTGAAGAACCGCGCCCTGAGTCAATATGTCTGGCTCGACCGGTTGCTGCAACGATTTAGCGCAGCCCACAAGCTGGCCCTGCTGCTGGCCCAGGCGGAGAGTGGCTGGAACGTGAGTACTGTGCTGATCAGCTCGGCCGGGTTAGGCGTAATGAGCTTTGCCATTGTGCGGTACTGGATTTCGGACCTGCTGCCTTCGCTGATTGCGGGAGTGGCAGCGACTCTCATCCCCCTGCTCGTGCTGCGACTAAAGCGCAGTCGCCGCATGAACCGGTTTGATCAGAACCTGCCTGATGCTCTCGATCTTATGTCACGTTCGTTGCGCGCCGGCCACTCGGTCAGCGCGGCCATCGAGATTGTCGCAGAAGAGGGGATGGAGCCGCTGCGTTCCGAGTTCGCCCGCGTCCATCAGCAACAGGTGCTGGGCTTGCCCAATCGCGATGCGCTGCTGCAGTTGGGACGCCGGGTACCCTCCACCGACCTGCAAGTGGTGATCACGGCCATGCTGGTGCAAAAGGAGACCGGAGGAAACCTGGTGGAGATCCTGGAAAGGACCGCAGCGGTGTTGCGCGACCGCTTGCGCATCCAGGGAGACGTGCGCATTCATACCGCCCAGGGCCGACTGACCGGAGCCATTCTTTGCCTGCTCCCGGTCGTCATGTACGGACTCATCAATCTGGCCAACCCCGGCTACACCAGGATCCTCATCGAGGATCCGGTGGGGCGGGAGATGACTTATGTGGGAATTGGCATGATCGCGGTTGGCGGGATGCTCATACGCAAAATCGTAAAGATCAAAGTGTGAAGTCATGAAGCCCATTTATCTCCTCAGCGTCCAGTTGAGCGTGTTCTTCGCCACCGCACTGCTCTCGGTGTGGTTCATGACGCGGGCGACACCTGCGGTCAAACGGCTGTACGGCATCACCCGCCTGGTTCCGGAGTCGGTGCATCGTCCCGGCCAGACTTCGCGGGGCGTTCAGGTGGCCACCTTCCGGATCCTGCACGACTTGTTCGGGCGGATGGGCATGACCGTGAATGACCAGCTGCAAATGCGGTTTCGGGCCGCCGGGTTGCGCACGCAAAACAGCATCGACGGATACTTCGCCGTCCGGTTGCTGGGACCGGTGGCAGTACTGGTGCTCTGGACCTTTTTCCGGCAGATCGGTTTCTTCGGGGTGGCACTCATGGCTGCCGGCGCTTATCTCGGTCCCGACGTATGGCTGACAGCCAGAACCAGGCGCCGCAGAGAGCAGGTCCGGCTGGGTCTGCCCGACGCGCTGGACTTGATGGTGGTCTGTGTCGACGCGGGTCTGGGTCTGGACCAGGCCCTGTTGCGGACCGGACAAGAGCTGGGAACAAGTCACCCGGTGATTGCCGAGGAGTTCATGCTGATCAACCTGGAGCAGCGTGCCGGCAAGCCCCGGATTAATGCCTGGCGGGACATGGCCGATAGAACACAACTAGAAACGGTACGAGGTTTTGCAACGATGCTGGCTCAATCCGACCGCTTTGGTACTCCAATTTCGAGGGCGCTCGGCACGTTTGCTGACGATCTGCGCAAGAAACGAAGTCAGCAGGCCCAGGAGATGGCGGCTAAGACCACGGTGAAGCTGATGTTTCCGCTGGTCTTGTTCATCTTTCCCAGCATGTTCATTGTTCTGCTGGGTCCGGCTGCCCTGACCATCTCCCGCAATCTGGGTGTGCTGACTGGGAAATAGTCGCGGTTGGCAGGGATCGTTCTTTAGGAGGTTGGTAGGTGGTGGCGGTCATGGTTTCGCAGATGGTAGTGAGCGCCGTCCTGGCAGCAGCCTTGGCCCACGTCGTCTGGAAACTGCGGCTATTCGTTCAGTAGATTGGCTGCAATCCGATTGTCTAGAAGACTAAAAGAAAGGAGACGCAATGGACAGCGTTACCGTAATTCGCGTGTTTTCCGGGATTCTATTTGTCGTGGTCCTGAGTGTCGTGGTCTGGCGCCGGAAGAAAACAGCCTAGTTCGAACGGGCAATTGGTGGTGCACGTCCGTCGTCGAATCAACATCAGTGGGGGCTCGACTGATGGCACGGATGGGTGGGGCTGGCCTCGAACCTGGGACCGGCCTGCTCGCTCTGCCCGGGTCTGGTCGGCCCACGATGGAGCGGGTTCCGCAGGTCACACGTGTGCAAACGCCAAGTCCGCCGGTCTGAGTCGTCATCGCAGGGAACCGTTCGTAACGAGGGTTATTGAGGCGTGAATGGCGTGACCTATAATTCGGGCGTCTTATGCCAGATGCGGTCTGCAAGTGAGGACTCGGCGGCGCATAAGCCGATGCTCCTCCTTGCGGTCGTGTTCTGTGGCCTCCTCACCTCGTATTACTATGCCTTCTTGTTGCTCCCATCCTTACTTGCACAATCCAATATGGGGCCGAATTTGTACCCCGTCTGGTACGCAAGCCGAGTTGTTCTCTTTGAGCATCAGGATCCGTACAGCGCTGCTGTAACCCGGGAAATCCAACAGGTCATGTACGGCGAAAGTGTCAAGGAGGGCACGGAGATCTTCAATGAGCACCGCTTCGCTTATCCCCTGCTTGCGATCTTTCTATTCGCCCCGATCGCATGGCTGCCTTTTCGGGATGCACAAGCTTTGGTCCTGGTGCTTTCGCTCGTGATTACAGCGCTGGTGACGCAGGTTTGGATACCGCGACGCACCCGACCGGCAACTCAGTTCCTTTGCATCATCCTTGTCCTGGCCGCGCCGCCTATCGCCTGGGCCGTGCAGTTGCGACAGCCTTCGCTTTTGTTTGCCGCGCTTCTGGCGGCTTGCGTTGCGGCCATCCGAAATGGACGCCTGACCGTGGCAGGTGTGCTGGGTGCGATGGCGACGGCCAAGCCCCAACTCGCGATAGCTGTGCTAACTCCGCTGGTAGTGTGGGCATTGTCGGATTGGTGGAGCCGAAAGCGATTTGTAATTTCATTGACGCTCACTGAATGTGCGCTGCTAGCCGCTTCCGAGTGGATGTGTCCGGGCTGGTTGCCGCGTTGGCTGTCAACGATTCGCGCCTATGCTGGTTATGCGGGAGCCAAGCCATTGATTCACCTGTTGCCGGGTCGATGCCTTCCAACTATCGCCGGAGTACTCCTGTTGCTCGCCGTGCTGGTTGCGAGTTGGAAGTGGAGGAACGCCGATCCGCAACTGGCTATAGGCTTCTCGGTCGCGGCCTTCAGCGTCCTGCTTCCCTTTCAGATCTACAACCAAATCATGCTTGCGCCAGCCGTGTTTTGGATTGCGTTCCGAGGCGTCGCGCATGGCGGAACGTTATTGTCGGTGCTTCGCGGCTGGATGCTCGGGCTGCTCTATGCCGAGTGGGGCGCTACTGCGCTGCTGGCGGCCGTACACCTGATCGACCCACGAACAACAGGATCGCTGTGGGCCCTCCCATTCGTACTGGCCTGGGTGTTTCAGCTTGTCTTACTTGTAGGCATGATCACTACTTTACTCACGCGTCGGTGTGCCGTAGCCGCCACGGTGATGGAATCCCGACCCGAAGCCAGTCCTGGTCTTCTCGCAATGCCGTTGCAGCGCTGTGGTGAGCTTCGGCAGGTCAGATAATGCCAGTCTTGGCTCCTGCACCCGATGTTTCACGCAACATTAGCAAGGCCGACCAGGCACCCATCTCGGTCCATCAGAACCGCGCCGAGTTTTGGTCAAGGATAGTGGGCTTCGATGTATTATTGGCGGGTGTTCTGGCGGCGTTTGTGTATTTTTTCGCCACCCGCACGATCGCAGACCCCGATATCTGGTGGCATCTTCGCAATGCCGAGCACCTGCTCCGTACGGGTGAAATGGTCAGACAGGATTTCTACTCCTTTACGGCAGCAGGAGCACCCTGGGTTAACCACGAATGGCTGGGGGAGTTGCCTTTTTACTTTGCTTGGCGGTGGTGTGGATTCCGAGGGCTGTACCTCGTCGTCCTGCTGCTGGCGGAAGCCATCATTCTAGGAGTGTTTTATCTGTCCCGGGCGGTGTCAGAAAACATCAAGGCAGCCTTCTTGGCATCGTGGATAGCGGCATGGCTGGCAACCGTCTCCCTTGGGCCCCGAACCCTGCTGTTTGGCTGGCTCTTTTTGGTGTTCGAGTTGGCAATCCTGACAAAGTTCAGCGCGGGTGTCGACCGAACCTGGCTTCTTCCTCCATTGTTTTTAATCTGGGCTAATACCCATGGTTCGTGGCTGATTGGCATGGTCCTTCTGCTGATTTATTTCGTATGCGGACTGGTGCAGTGGCACTGGGGAAGGATCGAAGCACAACGATGGACCCGCCGCGAGAGAAAAAAGCTTAGATGGATCTTTGCACTCAGCCTGGCTGCGCTCTTCGTGAATCCGTGGGGATACCGTCTGGTGCTATATCCCTTCAACCTGGCATTCCACCAAACAGTGAACATTGCCCATATCTCGGAATGGCAAAGCCTGGACTTCCATTCACTGCGGGGCAAGTTCATGTTTGTCATGCTTGCCGCGACGATCGTGCTTGGACTGGCGCGCCGGACCCGCTGGCGGTTGTGGGAAGTCGTTTTCATCATCATCGCCTTCTACAGCGCGATGACCTATTCGCGCTTCATGTTCATGGCGGCGATCGTGGTCACGCCGTTCCTTGCGCGAGAGTTGAATGTTCTGTCTCCTTATCGAGCGAAAGCCGACAGACCCATCGTGAACGCCGTTCTACTGTTGTGTTTGGCGGCTCTTTCAATCGCGATCTTCCCTACCGGCGCACAACTGGAAGAGGGCACACGCAGGTCCTATCCGGGCAAGGCGTTACCGTATCTGGAACGCCTTCATCCCGAAGGGCGCGTATTCAATGACTATTTGTGGGGCGGATACCTGATCTGGAACGCGCGCCAGATCCCGGTCTTCGTCGATTCACGTGTCGATATCTTCGAATATGCGGGGGTGTTCCAGGACTACCTGACCGCCAAGAGCGGTGTGGGAAGTTTGGACGTGCTCGCCAAGTATCACATTCGCTATGTGCTCCACAGCAAGAAGAATGAGCCGCTGGCGTACCTATTAATGCACACTTCCGGGTGGAAGGTCGATTACGAGGATGATGTGGCCGTTCTGCTGGAGCGCATCGGGCCGGTTCAGTAGCTTTGGCTTCCACTCTGGTGCGGATTACGACCGGATCGAACAGGTTTCATCCAACACCGCCACGCCGTCATCTGCAATACGCCACGTGCCTGCCGCCTTTCCTGAATTGCCACTCCTATCCTCCCATGTCGACTCACTTCACGCCGTAAGACTCGCCAAGCATGCCCGCGCACGGTAGGATGGCATTGAAATCATCCACCCTGGAGAATCTTATGACACCCGCCCTCGTGGAATTGGATCCGCAAATTTTATGGAAACACTTTGACGCTTTGGCCGCGACTCCGCGCGCTTCAACCAAGGAGGCGGCGGCGCGGAATTATGTGCTGGCGCAGGCCGCCAGACTTGGTCTCGAGACCTCGCAAGACGCGGCCGGAAACCTCGTGGTCAGAAAACCGGCCCGTCCCGGACGCGAAGCCGCGCCCATGGCTCTGTTGCAGGGTCATCTCGATATGGTGTGCGAAAAGAACGAGGGCACAGCGCACAACTTCGATACCGATCCCATTAAGCTCGTGCGAGACGGAGACTGGCTCAAGGCGGATGGCACGACCTTGGGCTCGGACAACGGCGTGGGAGTGGCGGCTGCCCTCGCCGTGATGGAAAGCACCGACATCGCACATGGTCAGCTGGAGTTTGTCTTTACGATTGACGAAGAAACCGGCCTCACTGGCGCGGCGGAGTTTCCTGGTGGTGTGCTGAAATCGAAGTACTTCCTCAACTTGGACAACGAAGAAACCGGCACCTTGTGCATTGGTTGCTCGGGCGGCGTCAAGACAACTGGGCGCCGCAAGGTCGCGTTTACTCCCGCGACGGGCGACTCCGCTTGGCGGATTAAAGTATTCGGCCTCAAGGGCGGACACTCCGGAGTGGATATTCACCAGGGCCGCGGAAACGCACTGCGAATTCTGGGCACCGCGTTACAACGCGTGGTTGGCAATCTGCCGGCCGATATCGCTGCCGTCAATGGCGGGAGCGCACAAAACGCAATACCACGCGAGGCTGCGGCGATCGTCGTTCTCGATGCGGGACGCGAAAAGGAACTCCGTTCGTTGCTGGACGCTTGCGAAGCTGAATGGAAAGCCGATCTGGGAGGATTCGACCCGGACCTCCAGATCACGCTGGAGAAGGCCTCACGCCCCAACAAAGCGCTGGATGTGGCGGACGCAAGACGCATCATCGATCTGCTGGTGACGGTGCCTCATGGCGTGGTAGCAATGAGCCCAGACGTCCCGGGACTGGTGCAGAACTCAACCAACTTGGCGATCCTCTCGCTGAACGCCGATGTCGCGGAGATCGTCACTAGCCAGCGCAGCGCCATCGAAACCAGCAAGCACGCAGTTGCACAAACGGTTGCCACGGTGTTTCGCATGGCTGGATTCGACGTGGAACATTCCGGCAGCTATCCCGGATGGAAACCGGAACCCACCAGCGAAATCGTGAAAAAACTGCAGGCGGTACATGAACAGCTCTTCGGCAATCCCGCGAAACTGATCGCGATGCATGCAGGATTGGAATGCGGCGTAATTGGCGAGAAATATCCGGGGATGCAGATGGTGTCGTTCGGGCCGACCATCATTGATCCGCACAGTCCCAACGAGCGCGTGCAGATTTCAACGGTGCAAAGCTTCTGGAAGTTCCTGAAAGCAGTGCTGGAAAAGATATGATCTGGGGGCGGTCTCCGTTGTAACGAGCCGCCAATCTGGTGCTCAAATAGCGGAACTTCTTTTCAGGGATTCGAAGCGGGTTTTACCGGCGGGTTCGATGAGACACGGGCACCAGGCGTAACAATCGAATTTTCCACCGTCTCGCAACTGCTCTCATCGGGCCCACTGAAATTCTTCGGTTCACAGAGCTGAGCGTTGTTCATGCTGCGCCGATAGCGGGCGACTTCCAGATAGAGTGGCTTGCGAATCCGGTTCATCACGCCCAGCGGTTTGTGCGCGGGCAGGGAGTGCCAGGGGTTGTAGGAAAGGTTTTCGCAGGTCTCCTGGTTCTCCACAAATGACTGCTTCGGGATCTCGATTCGCGCGACCGGCACAAATGGCGAATCGCTCTCTAACCACTGCACGGTATTGTCTTCCACGGGCATGTTCTTCCCGGGGACCTGAAGCTGCACCAGAAACTCGAAACAGGCGTCGCCCTCTTTGAGGTGCGCCGTCATTTCGTCACGCAGGAAGTTTGGCCCATTGCGATCGACGTCGGCGGCCTTCGAATCACTACAAGGCCTGGCGCTGTACTTGACCACGTGTTCCGCTCCCAGATTGTAGGCACTCACACTATAGAACTGGGTGTTGAGCAGGCTGTCCGGCGGCGGTTTTAAGGTCTTCATCGCCAACATCATTTCGCGCGGGTGGTAGTTGCTGAAGTTGAATAGCTTGCGCCAATTCTTCTGCGGAAGGTCGGGTGTGAACCCGCCGAGAAAATATCCGTAGTTGCTGCCCTCGCCAAGGTACTGCGTGAAGGTGAGGTACTCAGGAAGGTTGAGGATGAAGAACTGCGTGGCGTTCATCATGACAAAATCCTGGGTCTCGGCATGAGGTACACCGTCGTCTTCCATCAGCTTCCGGCCCGGAACACCCATCAGCTTGATCGCCATGCCGCGCGCGTCCTTGACCCCGTCCCGCTGAACGAGCGTGCTGCCACTCGAGTAGCGAATCCATGCATCATATTGGCCGGGAGTGGCAAAGATACCCTGCTGGTACTTGGGATCAAGGTTCTCCAAAACGTGGAACGTCGCTTCCACACACCCATAGGTCTTGGCATGAACGTCGCGGCGGTAGGGCTGGACCGCGTTCGCAGAGGTGGATGTCGGATAAGTGACGGCTGGAGTACCGGGCGGATTTCCCGGCAGCGGTTTCGCGGCCATGGTCCGATGGCTGGCGTTGACCATGGAGAGCGCCGACGCCACGATTTGTGCGGTTAGGTAATCCTCGTCAGGCGAAACCACTTCGCCCATTGGGCCCAGCGGCTTGCTGCGCAAAAAGAAGAAGTATCCCAGCGCCGCAAGTACCACCAGCCCGATGATGATACGCGTTCTGCGAGTGTTCACGCCTTCCTCCCGTCCAGCGAATACACGGCTACTGACATACGTGCCGGTTGTCGATCCCTTCCTGCAGGTACTCCATGATGTTCTTCCGGTCCGGCGAAAGCTTCACGTTGTGGGTGTCGCGATGCAACTTCAAGTACTCGATGATCTGCCAGCGCTGTGCTTCCGTCCATTCGGGGCCGATCACGCCGTACTGCGGCGGGCTGCCGGGTTTCCACGGAATATACCCGCGACGGAACTCATGACCGATATTGGAGTTTCCCGTTACGTTGGTGTCCAGCAGAAAACCTCCCTTGGACAGGGGTTGGGTGCTCAATCCCAGGTTCACGGAATCGAAATCGCGCGTGCCAACCCAGAATTTCTTGTCGCGGGAGTCGGCAGGACTCAGCAACTGATAAATCGTGGGGACCGATCCGTTGTGCAGGAAGGGACCCACCGCCCAGATTCCCGCCAGCGGGCGCGGCTTGTATTGCGGCTTGGCTATGGGCAAATCGATTTGGCCGAATCCATCCATCTGCGCAATCTTTTCCGAGCTGAATCCCATGGTGTTGTAGTACTTCGTGCGCATGTAATGGCCCACGAGGCTGAGACCCATGCCGGTGTTAGCTTTTGCGAGGTTGATGGAATCCACGTACTCGTTAATTCTTGATTGCCCGGAAGTAACGCAATCGTCCAGATCGCTTGCGTCGGTCATCAGATCGTGGTTGCTGGATAGCGATGTGTCGTTCTGGATTCGCAACCTGATCTTGGTCGCCAGCGGCTTCAGCTTGTCTTCCTCAGCGGGGCTGAGCGGTTGGCTGGCTTGCGATTCATCTTTCGTGTTGATCCGCTGTGCGATGTCGGCGGCAGCGGCACGAATGTCTTGCGCGCCGGAGATACCAGCGGTCTGGGCAACGATGTCGCTGGCGCGCGCCTTAATCCTCAGCCGAAGGTCCGTCTGCAGCAACGAGCGCAATAACTGCGCGACCGTCACAGAATCAACCCCAAGTTTTCGCAAGTCGATCTGCTTGTCGACGAAGTTGACGGCCGTCGTGGGATCCGTGCCGATATCTTGCACCGTCAGCGGATGCATCACCCACAAGGGAAATGGGTCCTCATAGGGATAGGTCCACTTCGCCTCTGTGTAAGTCGCATGGCCTTGGTTCGATGACTGTTTGTACACACTCGCCATGAATTCGTCCCACGCGGACTCCATATATTTCGCGTTGGCCGAGGTCTTAAGAGGGGCCTTCCATTCCTTGATGGGGTCGGATGCAGGGAACGGACCATGACACTGCGCGCAAGTCATCGCGAAGAGTTTCTGACCTTCGGCTGCCTTGTCCCAATCAATCTTCCCGAAGCAGTCCTCGCTCCACTTCGGAGGCTCCAGACTCCACAAAGCGACCTCGATCTTGTGCAGGTTATCCATCTCCGAGGTTGTGTCGAATCTGTCTTTCGCTGGGATGGGCCCGCCGTATCGGTTCAAGAGGCTCGCTTTCGCTCCGACCCCCAGCGATTCGCCAAGGTTCCTGGACATCGGCTGCCGTACCGAGGCGTTGTACTGCACATAATCGAATTTCCAGATGTCCCACACTGGGGGATAGCGAACGGGAGCATTGCCAATGCGGTAATTGGAGGGGCTCAGTTCATCGCCGAACACGGTATTTCCGATGCGGGCGAGTGCGTCAGTTCGCCCAACTCCCTCTACCGTGGGATACAGCGGATGGAGCGGCTGGTTGTCGTTCCACGCTTGTTTCAAGAACACGCAGATTTGCGAGCGCAGGTCGCCATGCAGCTTCCAAAAACCGTGGGGGTATGTCGGGCCCAATACCCTCACGGCAAAACGATGGAACTTGAACGGGTCAAGATAGGTCGAGGTAAGAGAAGCCAGCAGTTCCAGAGTGAAGTTGCCGGGCTTGGGGGTGGTGAAGGCGTGCATGGCAGCTCCGCCATCGATACGCATTCCATATCGCTTGCCGTTCTTGTTGACGACTAACTCACCCGTATGACAAGCGGCGCAGGTAATGTCCAGCACCGGTCCTCCAAGGCCGGAATCGTAGTGGCTGGTAAAACCTACGGGGAGACGATCGGGATTGGCTGCCGTCGGCGTGCTGTCCACCAGAAAGCCATAGGCGTTCATGCGCTCTGGCTTGGTGAAACTGGTCTTGCCCAACGGTACTTCCAGGTTGACAAACCAGGAGTAAGAGAGGGACTTCACAGTGGTGCCCTGCGGTGAGTAGTAGAAGAGTTGCCTCAGTGGCTCCTGGAAACCGCCGCTCCAGCCGCGCCCCTCACTGAGGTAAATGTGCTGATCGACACTTTGAAAATTGGGACGCTGCGTGCCTGGATAGAGAACCAGGATCGCGATGAAGAGAAACGTAAGACAGACAACCGTCAGCACTGCACCAAGCAGCAACCTCACGAGCCCGCGTAGGGAAATCGTCTCGATATATTTGATCAGGCGCCATAGCCAAAGGAAGAACTTACCGATGTATCGTGGAATCGCCAGGACGACGGCGCCAATGCCCGCCAGCAGCGCGAGCAGCGAATCCCAGGGATGCGCAACTACATGCTTCAGGTGGAACCAGGATCGTTCCGCATCCGTCTGAAGGTCAATCCACAGCCGATGCAGCCCTTGTCTGATCATGCGATCTCCCAACAGCAACCGTTACCACGTTCGCCAAGTCTACCGGTTGAAGTGCAGTGGCTTCCCAGCAATCTTCATCTCGCAAGCAACAAGCCTGCCTGTGCCGGCGAGGGTTATGAATGCGGTCTTACGATCTGGACCTCCGAAGCAGATGTTAGAAGGCAGTGGTTCGGGCTGACCTTCGATCAGCAACTCGATAAAGTCGAGAATTTCTCCCTTGGGCGAAACCACTGTGATGCCGCCGGGAACGTCCGGTCTGGGCCCTTGAGGCAACATGGTGGCGGCGTAGACATTGCCTTCCTCGTCCACCGCCATGGAATCGAGAGTCCCCTGCCCCGGAATTTGTGCTGTCAGAAGGTAAGAGCCGTCGAGCGTCTTGGGATTAAGCTTGATGACGCCGGGGGCCGCCAATTCCCAGTAAAGGATCCATCGCGCGTAGGTCTCGGCAACGTAGAGGCGACTGTCATCGGGCGACAACGCAATGCCGTTGGGCGCCTGGCGATTGGGCAACATCAATGAGATCTGGCTACCATCTGCCGTAGCATAATAAACGCCGGTGATGTCGCGGTCGGTTGGCCTGGTCTTACCCCAATCGGTGAACCAGAAATTGCCTGCAGCGTCGAAGACCAAATCGTCGGGGCTACGGAGGGTCTGGCCGTTGCCCTCGTTGTACAGGGCCGAATAGCTGGAGCCAACGACGCGCTGGATTGAGCCGCCGAGGTAATCGGCGGGCTGAAATGTGGGGACCGAGACAGGGCCGACGGAAATAAAGTCAAGCCCGCCGTCGTTGCATACGTAGACCGCACCATCAGGTCCGATGGCCGCTCCATTGGGACCACCACCCAGATTGGCTACCGTCTCCTTGGTGCCGTTAGACAGGACACGAGTGAGTTTCTTGCCCTGAATTTCCACGACGAGGACGCTACCGTCCTTCTGATAGACAGGCCCTTCCGGATATTGCAAGCCAGTCGTGATGACGCGAAAGTCCGACGTCCTGAAACTCATTTCTGCTCTCCTATGTTCACGGTGGGAAACACCTGGGCGGATCTCAGTCCTGCAAGATGCAGATCAGCAACTTGTGGATCACGCGCAATATTCAGGTACTCGGTTTGCAATACAGCTTCGTTGACGTAGGGATTCGTGGCCAAAACATGGGTCATCTCCGCTCGTGCCTGGTCAATACGGCCCAGATGTCCGAGGGCGTTCGCCAGGGTGATGCGCGCAATATAGAACCGGGGTTGCAGTTCAACGCAGCGCTGCGCATGCTCGGCAGCATCGTTAAATCGCAAGAGGCGGATGTATGTCCCGGAAAGAAAATAGTGCCAGTATGGCAAGGAAGGATGTTCCGGAGTTTCCGCAATCAGCTTCGTCAGGATTTTCTCGGCTTCGAGCGCATCGCGCTCTTTGCCGCCCCAACCCAAGGTCAGGCCGAGATACCCCCACGCCACCAAATTGAAAGGCGCAATCTGCACCGCACGCCGGAGGGCCTCGACCGACTTATCGTATTCGCTGCAATGGAGCCAAACCAGGCCTGCGTTCTCCAGCACCTCGGCATCCTGCGGCGCAAGTTCCACCGCTTTAATGGCAGCGGCATTTGCTTCGGCGCGGTCTTCTTCGGGACGATCCGTCAACACCAGGACCACGCGTTCAATCAGGTATAACGCGAGAAAGGCGTAAGCGCTGGCGTAGCCGGGATCCAACTGAATGGCGCGGCGAAGCAAATCGAGCGATTCCCCGATTCCGGCGGGATGAAAGCCGTAATTCCAGAAGTGATAGGCCTTGCGAACCAGTCCCCAGGCGTCAAGTTCGTAAGCGGAAGCTTTGTCAGCGTGCTCGGAGCCAGCACGAATCAGTTCGCCCCCGGTTGCCCGCACGATGGATTCGGCGATCTCCTCCTGCACCTTGAACAAGTCTTCCAGATGCCTCTCATAGGTTCGCGACCACAGAACCGAGCCAGCAAGGGCATCGGCGAGTTCGCCCATCACCCGAATTCGCGTTCCGGAGCGCCGCAGACTCCCAGTAAGCACGTAGCGGCTCTTCAGTTTGGTCGCGATCTCCTGCAAGTCGGGGACTTCATCCTGGTAGCGAAACGTGGAGAGATTGGAGGCGACGCGGATTCCAGGTACCCGCGACAGAGCGCTGCTGATTTCTGAGCCAATGCCCATCGCCATGTATTCGTCATCCTTGTCGGAAGACAAACTGCGAAATGGCAACACCGCGATCGATGATTTTTCATGGCCCGCTCGAGGTGGCTCAATCCACACCGGCGGATACGATGACCGGCTCGACCCCAGCGGCGGAACCGCTATCGGAGCGTCCGAGGCCTGCGTTCCCATCGAAGACGACACCAGTTTTGCCTGGCGAAACGCCTCCTTGGCGGCTTCCAAGTCCTCGGCAAACGCGGCCATGCTGGGATAGCGTCCCTGCGGAAGTTTGTGCAGCGCCCGCGCGATGATGTGATCTGCGATCGGCGGAAAATGCGGGTGAGTATGACGCAGCGGCCTTGGCTGCTCGTGATAAATAGCCTGCAGCAATTCCAGGGGGTTCTCGGCATAAAATGGCACCCGACCGACAAGCATCTGGTACAGGACCACCCCCAGAGAGTAAATATCCGTTCGCTGATCGATCTCGCCCGCCAAGAATTGTTCAGGCGCAGCGTAATAGGTGGTGCCAAGAAACGCACCCGGGCGCGTCAAGTTTTCATAAGTAGCCAGTTGTCCCGACGGCTGCGACTTCAGTTTGGCGACGCCAAAATCAAGGATCTTGAGGTGGTCCCGCTTGGAAATCAGTACGTTCTGCGGCTTCAGGTCGCGGTGAACAATGCCGGCTTCATGCGCACTGCCTAATGCGTCAGCCATTTGCAGGGTGTAGCGGATCGCTTGCTCCGGCGGCAACCCGCTCAAGGGAATCATTTCCCCGAGAGTCTTGCCGTCTATGAACTCCATCACAATGTAGCTGGCGTGCTCGTCTGAAACCAGATCGAAAATCGTCACGATGTTGGGATGGTTCAGCGCGGAAGCGGCCTGAGCTTCGCGCTCGAAGCGCAAACGCGCGATTGGATCCGACGAGGTAAATATGGGCAACGCCTTGAGCGCAACGAATCGGTTGAGCGACAAGTCCCGGGCACGGTAGACAACTCCCATGCCACCCCTGGCGATCTCTTCCACGACCTCGTAGTGCGAGATGATTCGGCCCTTCATTTGCGCTCTGCTAACAGACCAGCCCGTCGCCTTCCTGCACCTTTCGATGTGTATCGTGGGCGCTGCGCTACCGAGTTCCGGCGCACAGGACCCTTCTCTAACCCAAGACCTTGGGTCACATTGACTGAGGGACTGCGACCCCCGCTCACACTGGGAGTCCAATGCCGCAGCTTTGTTATCCGAATTGGAGCCCCGAAGGATGACGCAATTCCAACCATAACCCGGAAGCATCGGGTGGGGTTGACTATATCAAAGCATAACTCAGTCGCGAAAGAATTTGCTTTTGCGGTCGCTCCCACGAACCGTACCGGAAAAAACATTCCCGCAGTCTCGACTCGATGAGGACGACTGCGCTTCTGGGCAAGTGAGTGAGGAGTTAGCTGACGTTGAACTTCCCTTCCCCCTAAGAGCTGGCAGCTTCCTTCGCTCGACGGCGTTGCAGAAATTTCAGTTGGAGCTGCTTCTTCTGCGGCGTTCGGCGAGAGCGGCGTGAATGAAACTAACTTCCCGGCTCAACATGTCAGTAGCTTCGCGGCAGAGTTCAGGCTCCTGGGTCATGAGATCGAGAAAATCGTTTCGCTCGACATGCAGCACTTCCGCGTCAGTAACTGCCACGGCAGCAAGGCTGTACGGTCGTCCCGTAAAAGTGGCGGGAACTCCCAAAAGCGAACCGGAAGAGAAGACTCGATCCAGCTTGTCCACGTCCTTGACCGACAAACAGACCTTGCCCTTTAACACCAGATAAACCCCCTGGTTTTCCTGATCTGCCTCAAACAAATGATGGTTAGAAGTGTAATGCTCGAGCACTCCAGCCGTCACCAACGACTTCTTCAACTTACTGGACACTTTGAGAATGTTGGACGTCGTCCCCACATTAGGCATGTCGTACTTATGCCAAATGACCCGCGACGCCGCTGTGACTGCAATCACAGGTCTTTGTGAAGCGAGGTTGGGCACGATAGTGGCACTAAAGAGTGGTCGGCCGACTAGACAACAAGTTGCCAGTTCCAATATGAACCGCATCCGAATCGGTACACGAGCCCGCCACCCAAAACGTTATTGCATTGACCCTGATCCACGTTGCTCGAAGAATGAGAAATGACGTCAGGAGTAAGGGAGAAGATCCACAATGCGCATTCTGGTTGTTGAAGACGATGCCCCCCTGGCAAGTTTCCTGCGTAAGGGACTTGAGGCCGAACACTACGCTGTCGACGTCGCGTCGGACGGCGAAGATGGCCGCTGGATGGCTTCCGAGAACGATTTTGATCTGATGATCCTGGATTTGAACCTGCCCAAAATGGACGGCATTGCGGTCCTGCACGCCATCCGCCCCAACAAGCCGTCGCTGCCCGTGCTCGTGCTGACGGGACGCAGCCGACTCGAAGACCGCGTGCAATCACTCGACTCCGGTGCCGACGACTGTCTCATCAAGCCGTTCTCCTATACCGAACTGTCGGCGCGGGTGCGCGCACTGTTGCGGCGCCATCCCTTCACCACCGAAACCCTGCTGAAGATCGCGGACCTCGAACTCAACCGTATCGAACGAACGGTAAAGCGGGCTGGCAAACGGATTGAGTTGACCTCGAAGGAGTTCGGACTGCTTGAATACCTGCTGCGCAACGCCGGCCATCGCATTACCAGGTCCATGATCGTTGAGCATGTGTGGAACCTGTCTTTCGATACCGGAACCAATGTCGTCGACGTTTACATCAACTACTTGCGAAATAAGATCGACGAAGGTTTCACGCCGAAGCTCATCCATACGGTTCGCGGCGTGGGATATGAACTGCGTTGCCAGCTGGAGGTGACAGCATGACGGCCCCGTCGCCCAGCGATTTGGCTGCGAAGCAAACTGAGCGGGCCTTTGTTTCGGACCTATTTCACGCGATTAGCCAGCCGCTTACTGCCCTGGAATGCGGCCTGGAAGTATCGCTGCGCAGGGACAGGACCGCCGCCCAGCTTCGCGCCCGCGTGGAATCAGCCCTGGTCGCGGCGAAACTCCTGCATCAGCGGCTCTTGGAGGCCCGAGCGCTGCAGGACGCCGGAGAGCCTGGCGACACTTCCGTTCCTGTGGCGCTGGAGAGATTATTGCTGCAACTCCAGGAAGACCTTTTGCCGGTAGCCGAATCCGCAAAGGTTAACCTGGCCGTGAAGTGCGAAACAGCCATGGTTCGCGGCAATGAAGCGAGATTGAGGAACGGGTTCTTCTACCTCTTCGAGTTTCTACTGCGCACTTGCCCATCCCATCACATGGTGGGCATTCGCGCCCAGCGTGTAAGCCTTACTGCTCTCGAGGTGAGTTTCAGCAATGATCGCCCGACCCGATCCGAGACTCTGAAATCAAGGCAGGCCGCAGACCCTGCTGACTTGAGCTTGCGAATTGCCCAACGCACGTTTCAAGCTGCCAGTGGAGATCTGGTGCTGACACAAAACCAATCCGGACAAGTTGCCGGTTACGTGCGCCTGCTCCTCGCAAACTGACTCTTCAAAATGGGAAGCCCGATCCTGTTTTGAACCACTCCCGCCGCAGATTTCCATTCCTAGAGTCTTCTAATCTCCAACTAATTTTATTCTAAGCCGCGCGTACTACAACGTGGGATATGAAGAAGGTCGCGCATCCCTTCCCTGTTGTTGGTTCGCCTGCGACCGCATCCTCGAGCGAGCCAACCCGAGATTCAGATCACGGCCGGCACGCCGCCCCTGGCTGATGGATTCGATCCAAGGTTCGGCTAAACGCTGAGCCCGGTAGACGTCTGGCGCTTGCCTGACGAGCTCACCCAAAACGCTCAGCGCCATGGGGTGCAGAAAGATCTGCGCCACCTCATCGGCTAGCAACTGCGTACGACGGCCCCGGCGCTGCAAGACAGCGCTAGTAATAGTCCTTTTCTTTCTTCATTCCCGCCGCTACGCACGACGTTGCTGTGCTGTCCCTGGCCAGATGCCACCGAAGACATTCCCTTCCGGGCGGCACCTGTGAATTGGAGATCCCCACCATGGATTCCGTAAAGATCGACGCTCCCAAAAAGCAGCGTACGGCAGAAGAGTTCGAGAAAATCGTGTTTGAACAGATGCCGCAGGTGAAATACATCGCCCGGCGCATTCACGAGCACCTTCCCCAGCATGTCCCCATCGAAGACCTGATCCACGCCGGCATCGTGGGCTTGATCGACGCCCTCAACAAGTTCGATTCTGAGAAAAACGTAAAGTTTTCCTCGTATGCGAAATTCCGCATCCGCGGCGCTATTCTCGACAGCCTGCGCGAAATGGACTGGAGCCCGCGCGATTTGCGCAGAAAGTCGCGGCAAATGGACACAGTGATACAGAAATTGCAAGCCGAACTGGGCCGCGCAGCCTCCGGGCCTGAGCTGGCGAATGCGATGGGGCTGTCGCTGCGAGAGCTGCACCACCTGCTCAATGAAATTCGCGGACTGGAGATTGGCAGCCTGCAGTGCGAATCCTACGAAGATGGACAGGAAACGGACCTGGCTCAGAACATCGCTGGACCACCAGACCAGGACCCGCTCACGCTCTGCCTGGCCGGTGAACGCAAAGGACGGCTGCAGAAAGCGATCGCACATTTGCCGGAACGCGAGCAACAAGTGCTGATGCTCTATTACCAGCAGGAACTCACCATGCGCGAGGTGGGCCAGCTCATGGGCGTTGGCGAATCGAGAGTCTCGCAGATCCACACATTGGCGGTCGAACATCTGCGGTCTGTGATGTAACGCTATCCTCACTCTCCTTACATATGTCCGAAGTTAGCGCCGGGTGCGGCCCTCCAACCCGGCGCAAATTTGTCTGCGCCTAAGCAGATCTGCCCTTCCCCAATACCAGCTGCTTAAGGCAAAGTGGTGGATCTGCCGGACGATGTTCTCGGTGGATGCGCAGATTGCAGTGGCACTTCAATCGAGCTCGCTCCGAAAGAAACCAGCGGCAGTGTTAGGATGGCGGACTGGCGAACGTGTCGCCACGCCGCATGTCGACCTTGAAAAGAGAAGGTGCCGGAGCCACGAATGACGCAGACGAACAGCCGTAGGTCTTTTCTCGCTACACTGGGACGCGCTCTGCTGTTCGCGCAAGTCGCACCCCGTCTGTTCGCGGAGTCCACGGCACAATTTTCCCCGGACATCGCTGACCTCTACCGCAAAAGCATCGTCATCGATACGCTCTGCAGTCCATTCACCAGCGACGAAGGGCTACCGGATCCAGCAACAATCGCATCTGTTCGGCGGTCGGGCATAACGGCCATTAACTTCACCGTCTCGGCCCCCACATTCGAGGGAACGGTTGAGAACCTCGCGTATGTTGACGCGCTGGTCGAGCAGTCACCTGACGTGTTCACGATCGTCCGGCTCTATTCCGACATTGACCGGGCCAAGCGTGAAGGCAAGATTGGGATCATGCCTGACTTCCAGTACACGGGCTTCCTCGAGGCTGACCCATCGCGCATCGAAACCTTTCGGCAGCTGGGAGTGCGTATCATGCAGCTCACCTACAACAACCGAAGTACCTTCGGCGACGGTTGTCTGGTCCTGATCACATGGAAGTGATCGCCGCTGAATTAAAGAAGCGCGGTCAGCCTGGATCGGTGATCGAGAAAGTGCTGGGCGCAACCTTTCAGCGCGTGATCGGCGAGATCTGGTCAACCAACTAGCCGAAAGTCGCACTCGGCGGCAATGGCCACCAAGTATCTAGCAGCCCGCGCGTAAAATGGCCGATGCTGAGTCGTATCGCACCGCCGAGTTAATCTGAGTTCCAACACGCGTTGTAGTTCTTGGAGATCAGAACATGAAAGCTCTGAGTTGGTCGATTCGTTTTCCTTGTTTATCTTTCGTGCTGATGGTTCTGCTCGCAATTGGAACTGCCGCTCTCAATGCGCAGACGGCAGTACCGCAGCCGCCTTCGATATTGCTTGGCACCGCATGGTACCCGGAACAGTGGCCGGAGTCGCGATGGGACGCTGACCTTGCGCTGATGCAAAAAGCGGGCATCCACATGGTGCGAGTGGGCGAGTTTGCCTGGAGCCGCATGGAACCCACCGAGGGCCAATACGACCTGGACTGGCTCGACCGCGCGATCGCACAGGCTGCCAAGCACGGCATCGTCACCGTCATCGGCACTCCTTCGGCGGCGCCTCCCGCATGGCTGACCCAGAAGTATCCGGAAACGCTGCGCACCATGCAGGACGGCCGCAAAGACCAGCACGGCAATCGGCAGCAATTCAACTTTGCTAACCCCAAGTATCGCGAGCTGGCGCGGGCGATGGCCGGGCAATTAGCCAAGCGCTTCGGCCACAACCCTAATGTGGTGGGATGGCAGATCGATAACGAGTACGCCGAAGTCTCGTTCGATCCCGAAACCCGACAGCAATTTCAGCAGTGGCTCAAGCAGCGTTACGGCACGCTCGACAACCTCAACACTCGCTGGACGACGGCCTATTGGAGCGAAACCTACTTCGATTGGAACCAAGTGCCCATCCAGATCAACTACGGCAATCCCGGACTCCTGTTGAGCTGGATGCGCTTCGTTAGCGACACCTGGCGCAGCTACCAGAAGAATCAGCTGGAAGTAATCCGCGCAAATTCGGACCCACGGCAGTTCATCACCACCAACATGATGGGATGGTTCGATGGCTACGATCATTACACCGTCGCCCAGGACCTCGACCTCGCCGCGTGGGACGACTACGTTGGCCAGGGACATCTCGATCCAGTGAAGAACGGTGCGGCCCACGACCTGACCCGCGGCTTCAAGAGCAAGAATTTCTGGGTGATGGAAACCCAGCCCGGTGGAGTGAACTGGGCGTCGATCAACAACTGGCTCGACAAGGGTGAAGTGCGCGCCATGGCCTGGCACGACATTGGGCACGGTGCCGACACCGTGAGCTACTGGCAATGGCGCAGCGCGCTGAATGGCCAAGAGCAATATCACGGAACCATCGTCGGCCCCGACGGAACGCCCGACCCTCTCTTTGAGGAAATCGCGCAAATTGGCAGAGAGTTTCAGAAGGCAAGTCCGGCGCTCGCTGGAACGTCAGTGAAGTCCGAGGTCGCGATCTTGCATTCGTACGATAGCCGCTGGGCCATCGATTGGCAGAAGCACAATAAGAATTATGATCCGGTCAATGAAATTCTTAGCTTCTATGGTCCACTCCGCGCCATCGCGCAGTCGGTGGACATCGTCCCTCCAACCACGTCGCTGAGTCACTACAAACTGGTAGTCGCGCCGGGGCTCAATGTACTGACGGAGGCAGCGGAGAAAAACTTAATCGATTACGTTAACAATGGAGGGCATCTCGTTCTGGGACAGCGCTCCGCTATGAAAGATGACGACAATGGACTGTGGCCGCAGCGCCAGCCTGGGCCTCTCACTGACCTGTTGGGAGGCCGGGTTGAACAGTATTACGCCCTGGTCGATGCCGTTCCGGTTGAGGGCAAGTGGGGTGCGGGTGAGGGTCAGCTTTGGGCGGAATTGCTCAGCGCCAAGGCACCCGATGTTGAAGTCCTGATGCGCTATGGCAAGAGCAATGGTTGGCTCGATGGGCAGCCCGCTGCCATCACGCGCAAGGTGGGCAAGGGGCGGATCACATACCTCGGCGCGTGGCTCGACAAGAAAACCATGACAGAGGCAGCAAACTGGATGACCGACGTAAGCGGCGTGAAGTCGGCTCTCGGCCCTGTGCCCGATGGAGTCGAGGTTTATCCTCGATACGGCGCAAAGGGCCCGGTCTACATCCTGGTCAACTTCTCGAAGACGCCTCACACCGTCAAGTTGCCTGCGACCATGCAAGATGTGCTCAGCGGTGGATCAACCCAATCCGTAGCGCTACCGTATTACGGAGTCGCGGTGCTGGCATCAGAGAAATAGGCAATCCGATTGCGGAGCACCTGATCTGGGAATTGAACTTTCCAGCGCGTAAGTCTGCGACAACCATGAAAAAACCGGCCCCGAGGGGCCGGTTTTGTATTGTCTCAGAACAGCTTGCAGCTACTTGAGGCTCTTCACGTACGCAGCAACCGCGGACGCCTGGTCGGCAGTCAGGCCGGCCATCGGCTTTCCGTGCGGAGCCTTCTTTCCGGGCGCGCCTTTCAGCAGAGCATCGGCGATCTGGTCCGCGCTCATCGTCGTGCCCTTTAGAGCCGGGCCCGACTTGCCTTCACCACCCGCGCCATGGCACATGGCGCACTTTGCTTTGAAAATCGCCGCGCCGTCTTCCGCAGCAAAAGCCATTCCTGACATCAGTGCAAGTACAGCTAAACTCGAAATGAAATGCTTCATGGGATCTAGAGCATTTCTAATTTAAGTGTGTACAGTTTGTGGGATAATTGTCCTGCGGTTTTAGGGGGGGCTTAGATGCAATCCTATTCGCAGGATTTGCGGGA
>Ga0209039_10000570_pt1 | contig 35820 bp, 23 predicted proteins | sample BogFormECP12_OM1_FD_188238 | JGI IMG/M metagenome (GOLD analysis project Ga0209039, IMG submission 188238) | Bog forest soil microbial communities from Calvert Island, British Columbia, Canada - ECP12_OM1 (SPAdes) (version 2) | ecosystem: Environmental > Aquatic > Freshwater > Wetlands > Bog ...
ATCGCCTTCTCGGTCCGCATGGAGCTCGATATCCCCGCCGAGCGGCGCCAGGTCTTCGAGGAGGCCTGGCGCGTGATGAAGAATCGCTTCTACGACGCCAACATGCACGGCGCCAATTGGGCCGCTGCCAAAGATACCTATGAATCCATGCTTCCGTACATCGCCGACACCGAGGAGCTGCACAACCTGATCATGGAAATGATCGGCGACATGAACGCCTCCCACACCGGCATCTCCGCCGGAGGCGTGATCCCCGGCCGCGTGAATCAAGAGGAGCGCGTGCAAACCCGCTATCCCGGTTTCGATCTGGAGCCGGATGCGTCGGGCTTCTACAAAGTCTCTTACATCTATAAGAAGGGACCGGCCGATCACGATTACGTCAAGCTCGCTGCCGGCAACTATATCCTGGCGGTCAACGACAAGGATTTGAAGACTACCGACAATTACTGGAAACTCTTCAACATCCTGCCCGGCCGCAAATTCGAATTCCTGGTGAACTCCAAGCCGACGACGGATGGCGCATGGACGGTGTCGCTCGATCCGCTCACTTCGGCCGCGCAGGGCAACCTGGAATACGACCGTTGGGTGGCCGAGCGAAAAGCCATGGTGGACTCGCTTTCCAATAACCAGATCGGTTACCTGCACATCAAGGCCATGGACGCGCCATCGCTCGCCAAGTTCCAGCAGGATCTGCTGGAGAACCAGGACAAGCGGGCGCTGATTATCGACGAGCGCTTCAACGGCGGCGGCGGTATCGACCAGGAGCTGCTGGAGATTCTCAACCAGCGCAAAGCATACCAGTCCACGCGCAATCGCGATTCGCTCGACGTCAAACGTCCGGCCCAGGCCTTCTTCGGCCCGTTGGCGGTTCTGCAAAACGAGCGCTCCGCGAGCGACGCCGAGATGTTCCCGGAAGGAATACGGGAGCTGGGTCTTGGAAAGATCGTCGGCGTGCCCACCATGGGCGCGGTCATCGGCACGGGCTCGTTCACGCTGATGGACGGCTCGGTGCTTCGCACGCCTGGTTCGGGAGTCTACACTTCCAGTGGCCAGAACATGGAGAACTACGGCGTTCCGCCGGACTTTTATAGCGACAACACGCCGCCCGATTTCTTGAGCCACCACGACCGTCAGATCGAAAAAGCGGTCGAAGTGTTGAAGGGAGAGATGAAGTAAGGAAGCCGCTCCCGTATTTGGTGGGGCAGGATGTCATCCTGCGCACCGATTGCCAATCGGTGCAGCCGGGTGCAGCCCGGCCGGTCCAACCCCGCAGGGCGGAAGATAATAGCCCACGGCGTAAGCCGTGTGCAACTGTCGTGAGTCCGAGTAGCCCCGGAACGGGGCGTAAGACTCTGTCGCTCAATCACACTGAAATCACCGGCTGCCCTAACACGTCCCAGCGCGGCTCCACGCCCAATCCGGGCTTGAGCGGCGCGGCCATCCGTCCATTCTGCCGCTGCGGCGCGCCAGTAGCATTGCTCACCGTGACGTAGCTGTTGAAGTCTGTCGCGGTGAAGAGCAGCAGCGGCGGCGTCGAATGCGCCAGGTGCGCGATCGCGGCCGTGATGATGTCGCCGCCCCAGGTATCCTCAATGGTCAGCGCAATGCCCAGCGAAACGCATAGATCGCGGATCTGGCGCGCCTTGGTCAGTCCGCCGACTTTCGAAATCTTCAGGTTGATCACATCCATCGCCTGGTCGCGCGCGCCTTCCACCACCATGGCGAGGCTGTCCACTACTTCATCCAGCACGAAGGGCCGGTTGGTGTGGCGCCGCACCACCAGACATTCCTGGTAGCTCGCGCAGGGCTGCTCGATGTAGACGTCCTCTTCGCGCACCGCGTCCACCACGCGCAGCGCCTGGTGCTGGGTCCAGCCGGTGTTGGCGTCGGCGATCAGCACGTCGCCGCGCTCCAGGCGCGCCGCCACGCGACGGATGCGCTCGACGTCCGTATCCGGGTCGCCACCCACTTTGAGCTGGAACTTGGTGTAGCCTTCGGAGCGATAGAGCGCGACCATCTCCGCCATCTGGTCCGGGCTCTCCTGAGAGATGGCGCGGTAGAGCGGGAAAGTCTCCCCGTAGCGCCCGCCCAGCAAAGTGACCAGCGGCAGGCCGGCGGTCTTGCCGAGAATGTCCCAGCAGGCCATATCCAGCGCCGATTTCACGTAGGGATGGCCGCGCAGCGCCGCATCCATGTGGCCGTTCAACAAGCCCAGATCGGTGGCTTCCAGCCCGATTAACTGGGGCGCCAGTTTGGCGATCCCTGCCCGCGCGCCTTCGGCGTATGCCGGCAGGTAAGCCGGCCCGAGAGGGCAAACCTCTCCGTATCCGGTGATGCCCGCGTCAGTGTGGACGGCGACGACGGTGGAATCGAAGACCTCGACCGAGTTTCCGCCCGACCACTTATAGCTGCCCTCGTGCAAGGGCAACTCCACACGGTAGGCTTGGATCTTAGTGATCTTAGGCATTGGTATTCACCTCAGCCAGATCAGCGGCGTGAGTCCCGCGGCGGCCAGCGCCACCAGCAGGATCAGGCTCATCCGGCCGGTTGGGCGGTCGGACAGAGAATACGCGTAGATCCCTTTCACTACGTTGTTGCTGGCCGCGGCGATCAGGATGGATATGGCAGCCACATTCAAGCCCGTCGTTTTGCCCGCCGCTTCTGTCATCCCCAGGATAAAAGGATCGACGTCGCTGACGCCCATGAGCGCGGCCAGCCAGTAAACCCCGGACTTGCCCAGATACTTCACCGCCAGTTGCGTGGCAACCAGCATGACTACGAACAGCAGCGCGAACAGCAGCGCCGCCCGCAGTTCCAGCGGGTTGCTCGGCTCGAACTCGCGCACAATTTTTCCGGAGTTCTGGTCCGGCCTGCGGCTCCAGAGCCAGCCGGCCAGGAGGGCCACGCCCGCCAGCACCAGGAACGGCCCACCCAGCATCGCGATCAGCGCGGGGCTGAAGATCGCCACTAGTCCGGCCAACCGCAAATACATCATTCCGGAGGCCACCAGGGTAACGCCGGAAAACAGGTGCGGCCGATTCTCTCTGGCCGCGCGCCGGGCCAGCACCAGGGTAGTCGCCGTCGACGAATACAGGCCGCCCAGCAGGGCCGCCAGCATCACGCCGCCCTGTCCCTTGGTGAGCTTCTGGATGACGTAACTGCCGTACGAAATGGTGCTGACGGCTACCACTACCAGCCACACCTTGAAGGGATTGATGGCGAACGGCCCGAAGCTCTGGTTGGGAAGCACGGGCAGAATGACCGCGGTCAATAACAGGAACTTCGTGAATGTGAAGATCTCTTCCGGCGCCACCCGTTTGGTGAGACCTTCCAATCCGGCCTTGAGCTCTAGAAGCATCATGCTGGCGACGGTCAGAGTGGTGGCGATCCAAAACTGGTTGTGGTACACCAGCGCCGCCACCACGTAAGTGGTGAGCGCCGACATTTCCGAGGTGACGCCGGTGAATTGCGAAGTTGCCAGCTTGTTGCGGTAGGACAGCATCAGGAAGCCGCCGATCACGGCGAAGCCCAGCATCACCGGCAGCGTCTCGCCTCCGGCCAGGAGCGAGATGCCGTAGCCCAGCAGGCCGATCAGCGGAAACGTGCGTACGCCGCCGAATGACAGGTGCCCATTCGCCGGGATGCGCTCTTCGCGCTCCAGGCCCGTCAGGAAGGAGAGAAACAAGACCAGCGCGATCTTGGGGCCTTCCGGCGGCAGCAGTCGATAGAGGTCGGTCAACACAAAGTCTGTACAAGCATAGCCGATAGCACGCTCGTCGGCATGCCCGGCGGCGCCGGCGATGGGAGCTATTTTGCCACTTCTAGGTAAGGGAATATCCCTTTGCGGATGTGTGCTCCTTTATGCAAAAGCAACTGTAACCGCGGTATGCAGCGATCCGTCGAGTAGCTTAAGTGAGCCTCCACGTCCAAAAATCCCCGAAGGCGGTATACTGCTGGTTGCGCCTGATTGCTTTGCTCATAGTTGCGTGGAGTTGTTGCGGGGCGGCACAAGCCCCGGCGGGCCCTTCGGTCAATACCGAAGCTGCTCTTCAGGCAGCCTACGCGCGGCTGTACGATTTCGATTTCAAAGGCACCCACGAAATCCTCGACCGCCAGCGGCAACTCGATCCGCAAGCCCCCCTGGTCCTCGCCGTAAAGTGCGCCGCCTACCTGTTTGCCGAGTTGGACCGCCTCAAGATCCTCGAACTCGATTTCTTCACCGATGACGACAAGGTGGTGGACCGCCGCAAGTTGATTCCCGATCCCGTGATCCGCCAGAAGTTCTTTGACACCGTGGCTGAATCCGACCGCCTCGCCAACGCGCGATTGGCCGTCAAGCCCGACGACCCCGACGCTCTGCTGGCCCTCTGCATGACGACCGGCATGGTCACCGATTACGCGGCGCTGGTCGAGAAACGGCGCTTCGGCAGTTTTTCCCTTGCCAAGAAAAGCCACGTCTGGGCCAAGAAGCTGCTGGCGCTGAACCCGCCCGTCGTCGATGCCTACATGACCTTCGGAACGGCCGAGTACATTGTCGGGAGTCTGCCATTTTTCTTGCGTTGGTTCGTCCATATGGATTCCGTGGAGGGAAGCAAGACGAAAGGGATCGAGGAGCTGACGCTGGTCGCCCAGCAGGGCAAATACTATGGTCCCTTCGCCCGTATGCTGCTGGCGGTGATTGCGCTGCGCGAAAAGCACCCCGAAGAGGCGGAAAGACTGCTGGCGGGGCTGGCCAAGGATTATCCCGACAATCCGCTGATAAGCAAAGAGTTGGCTCGGGTTTCCCGCCGGCTCCATCCGGGTGGCGTGGTCACCAAATAATCAACCGAAACGCACGCTTCTTCGTACTCATCTATACAGGTGCGTATAATGGAACATGGAGGATTGATAAGGGTGAAGGCTTTGGCGCTAATACTCGTTGCAGCCAGCGCCGCTTGGGCGGCCGGCGCGGAGTATGAACAGGCGCATAAGCTATATAATTCCACAGACTTCCAGCAATCTATTAAAGTTTTACTGACGATTTCATCCAAAAATGCCGCGGTCTATGCCCTGCTGGGTCGCGACTACTATATGGACGGGGAATTCAAAAAGGCGAGCGAGGCTCTGGAAAAATCCCTTGAACTCGAGCCCGCCAACGCGGAATATGCCTTGTGGCTGGGCCGCGCTTTCGGCCGGCGCGCGGAAACGGCCAGCCCGTTCACAGCGCCTGGCTACGCCGCCAGGACGCGGCAGTATCTCGAAAAGGCCGTCAGCCTGAACGCGGCCAATCTCGAGGCCCAAAGCGACCTCTTCGAATACTATCTGGAAGCCCCGGGTTTCTTGGGCGGCGGAATGGAGAAGGCTGAAGCCACAGCGAAACAGGTTGGCAGAATCAGCCCTCCGGAGGGACTCGCCATGGAGGCAAAGCTGGCCGAGAGGCGCAAGGAATACTTGAGCGCTGAGGAGCACCTGCGGCGGGCGGTGGACGCGGCTCCGCACCAGGTGGGGCGCTTCCTCGACCTGGCCCGTTTCCTGGTCCGCCGCGGCCGTATAGACGAGGCCGACCAGGTGCTGGCGCGCGCCGGCAAGGCGTCACCCAACAACCCCAGGCTGATGTATGGGACCGCCGAAATCTACGTAAAAGCACATCATAATCTGGACGTCGCGCAGGAATTACTCAAGCGTTACATGAGCGCTACAATCACTCCCGACGACCCGCCCAAGTCCGAAGCCGCCAAACTTCTGCGACAGGTGCAGGGCGGTTAAGCCCGGCGCATGTTTCTTGGCGAGACTCTCCGTTTCAGCACAGAGGCGCTTCGCGCCAACCCCTTCCGATCTCTGCTCACAGCGCTCGGGATGGTGATCGGCACGGCCTCCGTCATCCTGGTCGTCACGATTTCGCTCACCAGCCGGGACTACATTCTGGAACAAATCGAGGGCGTCGGCTCGAACATTATCTTCGCCTACTTCGTTACTTCCGGGCCGACCAACGTGGCCGCCGATGCCGACTACGTCAAGATGGCCGATGTCGAAGCGATGCGCCAGGAACTCGGTTCCGACATCGTGGCCGCTACCGGAGTGATGTCAAATGCCGCGCAGATCCTGATCGACGGCCGCATGGAGGACGTGAAAGTCAACGGCAGCGACCAGGATTACCAGGCCGTGCGCAACATCGTGATCAGCTCCGGACGCTTTCTGGATTTGGGCGAAGTCACCCGCCGGGAAAAAGTCGCGCTGCTCACCGACCACCTGGCTGAGCGTCTCTATGGCTCGCGCGCTGCCGCCCCGAACCAGGTGATCCGGCTGTACGGCCTGCCATTCACCGTCATCGGCGTGTTTCACGAGAAAGTCGAGACTTTCGGCCAATCCGAGGTGGAGCGCGACACCGTCTTAATCCCGATTACGGTCCTGCGCTACTTCACTCCGGTGGAGCGCATCGACCCGCTCTATGTGCAGGTGCGCGCGCCGCAGGAAGTGGATCGCGTGGCTTTGCGCGTGCAAGAGATCCTGGAAGCCCGCCACCGTCCCGGGGCGCGCTATCGCGTCGATACCCTGACCGCCATTCTGAATGCCGCCAAGAATATCTCGCTGATCCTCTCGGTGGTGCTGGTGCTGGTTTCCGCCATCACGCTGGTGATCTCGGGCATCGGAATCATGAACATCATGCTGGTGACGGTGACCGAGCGCACGCGAGAAATCGGCATACGCCTGGCAGTGGGGGCCTCGGCGCGGGAAATCCTGTGGCAGTTTCTCACCGAGGCAATGATGGTGAGCCTGTCGGGCGGGCTTATCGGGATCCTGGTGGGTGTCACGATTCCGTGGAGTGTGGCGCTGTTTGCCAATGTCCGCATCCCGATTTCGTGGGTGGCGATCGTGGTGGCATTCGGCGTCTCCTGCCTGGTGGGATTGATTTTCGGCATCCTCCCGGCGAACCGCGCCGCGCACTTGAGTCCGACGGAAGCGTTGCGGTATGAGTGATTTTCCGCATCCTGCTAGAATGAATCAGGAGCGCTTTTCTGGCGCATCGTTGTGACCCTTCCGCCGACCGATCCAAATTCCGCTAATCTGTCATCCGAGCGGCCGCACCTGCACGACGACACACGCTTTGCCGCGCCCAAGATTGCCATCTTCCAATACGCCACGGTGATCCTGTTTCTGTTTCTGATTTCGGGGTTTTGGAGACTGCAAGTTGAGAACCCGGATCGCTACAAGGAGCGCGCGGAACAGAACCGCTTCAAGTCGATGCCCATTCTGGCCCCGCGGGGCCGCATTCTGGACCGCGACGGGCGCGTGATCGTGGACAATCATGCGTCGTTCACGCTGATCCTGACGCGAGAGAACCTGAAGGAAGAACATCTGAAGCCGATTGCCGAGGGCCTCGATCTGGACCTGGGCGATTTGCAGGAGATCGTTCGGCGCTACCGCACGCGGCCCAAGTACGAATTCATCCGGTTGAAGGAAGAGATGACGCCGGCCGACCTGGCTTTCGTGGATTCGCACCGCGATTTTTTCCCCGAGCTTGAAATCACCGAGGCGCAGCATCGCCTGTATCCGCAGAACGGCGCGATGGCGCACGTGCTGGGTTATACCGGTGGCATCAGCCTGCAGGAATTGGATACGCCGGATTTTGCGAAATACAAGCCGGGCGACGTGATCGGCAAATTTGGCGTGGAGCGGCAGTATAACGACACCCTGATGGGAATCGACGGGCAGCGCCAGGTGGAAGTCGACAGCCGCGGGCAGATCCGCGCCGAAGATAAGGCTACGCTGAAGCCCTCGGTCCCGGGCAAGGATCTGCAACTCACCATCGACCTGGATCTGCAAATGGTGGCGGAGCTAGCCATGGATGGCAGAAACGGCGCCGTGGTGGCGCTCGATCCGCGCACCGGCGAGGTGCTGGCCATGGTCAGCCGGCCCACTTTCGATCCCAACAAGTTCGCCGCGCACATCAGCGCCAGGGATTTGAAGGAATTGAACGATAATCCGGACAAGCCCTTCTTCAATCGCGCGATTCAGGCGGCCCAGGCGCCGGGTTCCACCTTCAAGCCGATCATGGCGCTGGCGGCATTGCAAAGTGGCACGATCGACGAGAATTTTACGGTGCATTGCCCGGGCGGAGCGAACTTTTACGGGCGCTACTACCGTTGCCATTTGAAGACCGGACACGGAGCGGTGGCCCTGCACAAAGGTATCGTGCAATCGTGCGATACGTATTTTTACACCATCGGCAACAAGATGGGTATCGACGACATCGCGCAGTACGCCGACATGGTGGGTTACGGCCACACCACGGGAATCGATCTGCCGCACGAAGCGCAGGGCGTGGTGCCGTCGCCCGGGTGGGCCATCCACACGCAAGGGCGCAAGTGGTATGCCGGGGAGACCATTTCGGTTTCGATCGGGCAGGGCGCTCTCACCGTGACGCCGATTGAGATGGCGCGCGCCGTCGCCGGCATCGCCATGGGCGGCGTATGGCACCGGCCGCGCGTGGGGAAAGAGCAGCCGGACAACCCCACTGAGTGGCCGCTCAATCCGCAGTTCGTGAAAGACGTGGTGGACGGCATGTACGGAGTGGTAAACGAAGGCGGGACGGGCGGGCGGGCCTGGCTACCGAATATCGAAGTCTGCGGCAAGACCGGAACCGCGCAGGTTGCCTCGGCGGAATACGTTAAGGCCAAGGGAGGCGGACACGAATTGAAAGACAACGCCTGGTTCGTGGGCTTCGCGCCGCGAAGCGCTCCTGAGATCCTGGTCGTGGCGCTGTTTGAACACGGCGCCGAAGGCCCGCTGGCGGCGCCCATCGTGCGTGACGTGTTGACGGCATACTTCGACAAGAAGACTCGGATCGAGACGTTGCGGCAGCAGGCGGCGGCGGTAGCGGCAGGCGAGGCGGCCGTGCGCACGCTCGGTCTGCCTGGCCCGGGACGGTCAAACTAATATGGTTCGGCATTTATCGGCTCGCGATATCGACTGGACGCTGCTGGTGATCGTGCTGCTGATCTGCGCGGTGGGAGTTCTGCAGATTTATAGTGTCACGCGCGGATCGGATTCCCACAGCGCCTGGTGGAAGCAGATCCTCTATGTGCTGGGCGGACTGGTGCTGATGTGGCTGGTCTTACCCTCGGATTACCACGCGATGCTGCACCACGTGCCGCTGATGTACCTGGTTTCGATAGCGGCGCTGCTGGGAACCTATTTCGTGGGCGAAGCCTCGTTCGGCGCGACACGCGGGATCCCGCTAGGTTTCGGAATTCATTTGCAGGTATCGGAATTCGTAAAGCTCGTGATAATCTTGTTGGTAGCCCGCTACCTGACGGATTTACGCACGGATGAGCTGGGGTTTTGGGAGATGCTGAAACTGGCGGGCCTGGTGCTGATTCCCGCTGCCCTGGTTTTGAAGCAACCGGACCTGGGTACGGCGCTCACCTATATCGGGATTCTCGCGGTGGGTGTCTTTCTGGCGGGTCTGCATTGGAAGTACGTCCTCGTGATCGTGGCGGGGGCGGCGCTGATGGTCCCGATAGGTCTGCATTTCCTGAAGGACTATCAAAAGGCGCGGCTGGTGAGTTTCCGCGATCCGGAACTGGACCCGCGTGGCGCCGGATACCAGGTGATTCAGTCGCAGACGGCCATCGGGTCGGGTGGAATGTTCGGCAAGGGAGTGACCAAGGGGACCCAGGCGCAGCTTCACTTCCTGCCGGTGCCGTCCAAGGATTTTATTTTTGCGGCCTTTGCCGAAGAGCATGGATTTGTCGGAGTAGTATTGATGTTGGCGTTGTACTTCGTGATGATCATGCGCATTGTTCAGAATGCGCAGACGGCGCCCGAGCGGGCCGGGATGTACATCTGCATGGGGGTGGCCGCGTTGCTGCTCTCGCACATCCTGATCAACGTCGGGATGGTGGCCGGGCTGATGCCGGTGACCGGCATTCCGCTGCCATTCATGAGCGCCGGCGGTTCGAGTATCTGGACGAGTTTTTTGGCACTGGGGCTGGTGAACAACGTCCGCCTCAGAAGATTTGTGAATTAGAGATTTATGGGGAGCCTGTAGGAGACCCTGGGGACGGTGGCGCGCAAGCGCCTCCCAAGGAAGAAGCAGAGAAGTGGTTCCCGGCCTGGCGGTGTATGAGGCACCTTGCTCCACGCCCGGCTCGAGCGAGCTTATAGGACCTTCCGATCCGTTCCCGCGCTCCGTGCTCCGCAGGGAGGCATTGGATGTCGAAGGAGTTGGTGATTTCCGCGAACCGCCACGAAACACGTGTAGCGGTGATCGAGGAGGATCAGGTAGTTGAAGTTTACTACCAGCGGGAGAATGAATACTCGCTGGCGGGCAGCATCCACAAAGGCCGAGTGACGCGCGTATTGCCGGGCATGCAATCGGCATTTGTCGATATCGGCCTGGATCGCGACGCGTTCCTGTACGTCTCGGACTTTTTCGAAGACAACGACGAATACGACAAGATCGTCACCAGCGTGGAGGAAAAAGTCCTCAAGCTGGACAAGACGCCGCCCGAGGCAGTCGCGCCGGCCGCCGCGGTGGAAGGCGCACCGCCGGATGGCGCGCCGGTTTCCACCGTCGCACCCGTGGCGCCGGTGACCGTTCCGATCGAGGAGCCGCGCCGCGACGATCGCGATAACCGCGGGCGCCGGGGACGGCGTCGCCGCGGCGGCCGCGGCCGCAGCGGTCTGCCGGACTCCAAATTCTATTCGCCGGGCCAAAGATCTTCGCTGGAAAGCCGGCCGCAGGAAAGCCGGTCGCCGGAAATCGCCCCGCCTGTCGTGATCCCCGAAGCGCTGCCGCAAGCCGACGCCGAATTAGAGATGGAGCCGGAAGCCCAGGCTGAAGCGCCGCCGCGGGCCGAAGCCGGCGACTTGTTGGTCTTGCCCGGCGAATCGCTGGCCAAGTACACGGGTCCGGGCAGCGAACCGGAGGAGCGCATCAGCCATCGCCATTTCGAGGCGCCCGGCGGCGAGGATGCCGGCCCCGACGCCAGCCTGGCGGAGCAGAACCTGGCCGAGGTTCGCGGACGCATCCGCGAGATTGAAGCGCGCGCCAAGGCCGCGCTGGAGTCTTACCGCGCCGAGCCGTCGCCGGTTGTCGAAGCGCCTCCGCCCGTGGTGGAAGAGGCCGTAGTCGCGGAACTGGTTCCTGAGGAGGAGCCGTTTATCGAAGTGGTTGGCGAAGCCGAACCGGTTCTGGAGGACGCTCCAACCGCAACCGAAACCTGGCCCGCGGCAGCTCCTGCTGAAGAAACGGACACGGCGGAGGGCACTGAGGAAGGCGAAGCCGAGCTCGAAGCCATCACCGAAGAGTCCGAGGCCGCCCAAGCGATTGTGGAAGAGCCAGGGCCCGAGCCGGCCCGCATCCCCACCAGCTTGACCGCTGCGTTGCGCGAGCAAGGGCCGCGCTATCAGCATCGGGTTTCCCGCCGCACGCGGCGCAAGGGCCGTGACGGGCGTGACATCCGTGAAGCCCGCGGTCCACTGGGCGAGGCCACCCGGCCGCAGGATACCCGCCCGGTGGAACGAACCGCTCCCGCTCCGCGGGGCGCGGCCGAACCGCGCGCCGAGAAGAGCGCCATGCCTTCCATCAGCGACCTGCTGAAAGAAGGGCAGGAGATCATCGTCCAGATCGCCAAGGAGCCGCTCGGCCAGAAGGGCGCGCGCATCACCTCGCACATCGCGCTGCCCGGCCGCTTTCTGGTCTACATGCCGACCGTGGATCACATCGGCGTCTCGCGCAAGATCCCGAGCGACGAGGAACGCCTGCGCCTGAAGCGCATTCTGCTGAACAATCGCACCGGCATTTCAGGCGGATATATCGTCCGCACGGCGGGCGAGGGCCGCACCGAAGAAGAGCTCCGCGCCGACATGATGTTCCTCTACAACCTCTGGCTGGACATGCGCCAGAAGGCCGAGCGCCGGCCGGCTCCGCTGCTGGTGCATCACGACCTCAACGTGGTGGAGCGCATCTTGCGCGATCAGTTGACCTCGTCGTTCAAGAGCATCTGGGTAGACAACGAAGAAGTCTACGAAAGCGTGCTGCGCTTCGTGCAGCGGTTCCAGCCGGCTATGGTAAGCCGCGTCCGGCTATACACCCGCCCCACCCCCATCTTCGACGAGTTCAACATCACTTCCGAACTGGAGAAGGCGCTACGGCCCAAGGTGTGGCTGAAATCCGGCGGCCACATTGTCATCAACCAGACCGAGGCGCTGGTGGCCATCGACGTCAATACCGGCAAGTACGTGGGCAAGTCGAACCGCCTGGAAGACACCATCGTCAAGACCAATACGGATGCCATTAAGGAGATTGTGCGCCAGATCCGGCTGCGCGATCTGGGGGGCATCATCATCATCGACTTCATCGACATGGACGAGCGCAAGAACCGCCAGAAGGTGATGCAGGCGCTCGAAGAGGCCATGCGCGCCGACCGGGCGCCCAACAAGATTCTCCAGTTTAACGATTTTGGCCTAGTGGCCATCACGCGCAAACGCGTTAAGCAGAGCCTGGAGCGCACCTTGTGCACGCCGTGCCCGATTTGCGAAGGCGCCGGATACGTCAAGAGCCCGCAGACGGTGGTGGGCGAGATCCTGATTGAAGCTAATAAAATCGCCCGCGCGGTGGAGGGCAAGGACGTGATGTTGCGCGTCAACCCCGAAGTCGCCAAGCTTCTGAAATCGAATCAGAACAGTTACCTGCCGGAGCTCGAAGAGATTCTGGGACGGACCGTGATCGTCAAGAGCGATTCACAACTGCATCCCGAAAAATTCGACCTGGCGTGAGGTTTTAGTGGGACAGCTTGACAGACGACACAAACCGATCGTCTGTCCCACGTCGCCCCTATTTCGCGAAGCTGACCCGCAGCCCCGTCGAAAGCAGCACGTCGTTGCGCAGCCGCCCCGGCAACGGATCGCTCACGAAGCGATCGCTGAAGGTCACGTGCCATCCCAGCCACTTCTTGATTGCGGTGACGCCGCTGATATCGAAGTTCATGCGGTATTGTCCGGTGTCGCTGAGGTTCGGGTACATGCGGAACGCCTGCGTGACGCTGGTCGCGGCGGAGGCCTTCCAGAGCAGATCGTCGCCGAAATTCACTTCCGCTGAATTCCGCGTCAGGGTGGTGAAGTTTTCGCGTTCGTAGTCCGCGCCGGCCTGAAAACTGAGCGTGGTCTTCTTCCCTTTCACCGCGTTCCACCCGGCGCCGCCGCCAAACACGGCGCGCAAGTCCAGGCTCTGAAAACGGTCGTGCTCGTATTCATTAAGCGTCGTCAGGAAGACGCGCGGGTTCAAATCGCGGTTGTAGGCCCAGCCGCCGCGCACCGCGCTGGCGGTGGCGTTCGATACGCCATCCACCAGCGCGCTGGCGTAAATCTGGTTGAAGTGCAGACTGATCTTATCGTGCGTTGTGACGCGCGCGGCGTTGAAATCGTTGGTCAGGGTCTCCGTCCGCGCGTTGCCGCGGGCCAGCGCCAGCCCCAGAGCGAAGTTGCCGGCCCACAGTTCGCCGAGCCCCGGATGCTGCAGCTTCTCCCACTTCTTTTGTTCGGCCTCGTCGCGAATCGCGGAGATGCCGGCCAGCGGCGCGGATTTCGACGCCACCTCCAGGTTGTCGCCATTGGTCGAAATCTTGCCTTTCACCGACTCGCCGCCGGGCAGTACGACCACCAGCTCCTGATCCGATTTCAGGCTCTTGACGGCGGACCACGGAATGGACACTTCACCGAGCAGTTCGCTTCTGAGCGTGAGCTTGGCGCCGTCCTTCTGGATGACGCTGCCGGTCAGCGTGTCGCCGTTCTTCAGCACTACCTGGTCGGCCATCAGCGCCGCCGACGCGCACATAATCAGTGAAAGAGTTCGCAAGAGCAAGTTGAGTTCCTCTGAATCAAATTGCCACGCGCCCGGTCACTTGGTCAAGAGCTTGAAAGCGTGCGTCCATTGGTTCTGCCGGAAGCCCGGGATGCACCACAGCATGCACAGCGGCTCCAGCGCGCGCGAGGCAATAATGCCGCCGCAATCGAAGGGCTCCCATCCGAAGCTGCGGATGACGCCTTCCACCTGCCGCTTGGCGGCCGCGTCGTTGCCGCAAAAAAACATGGTGGGCGGGCCCTGCTCGTATATCGGATGAATCATGCGCCCCGAGCCCACGCTGTTGAAGGCCTTCACCACGTGCGCTCCGGGCGCGGCGGCCTGGACGCGCTCGCCCAGCGATTGGTTGGGGCCCGTCGTGAACACCAGCACTCCATCCACCGGCGGAGCGTCGGCGATCGGGTTGGTGGTATCGATCACGGTCTTGCCCGCCAGGTTGGCTGGACGCGCCAGGGCAATAGCTTGTTCCGCCGCGCGGCCGAGCGTCGCGAGGACCACCAGTTCGCCGAATTGCGCGGTCTGCTCGAAGGTGCCTGCCAGCGCGCCCGAATCCTGCCCCACCCACTGCCGCACTTCCGGTTTGTTGGGATCGCGCGACCCCAGCATCACCGTGTGGCCCTGTTCGCGGAAGCCGGCGCCCAGCACTCTGCCCACCGCTCCCGAACCCAAGATTCCAATCTTCATGATCTCAACAAGCCTCCAGAAGTGGGGCATGCTTTAGCTTGCCCCGAACCGGTTTCCGCAGTCTCCTACAGAGATGCCGCAACCTGGCCGGGAGATTCCAGGGATTCGAAAAGCCGGTCTCCCTCAGTGCGACGTATACTGCTGTTGCGGCGGGTTGAGTTTGATCTCAATGGTCTTTTCGTCTTCGTCAATCGCGAAGACATTGCCGAAGGTCTGGTAGCCCTTGGCGTTGATCTGAACCCGGATGTTCCCTTGCGGGATCGGCGGCATGGTGGCTTCGCCCTCCTGGTTCGACCGCATCTCGAATTTGGTGCTGACATTCTTGCCGAAACTGGACCGCGGATGTTTCGCGTTGGCGTTCCACTGGATGATGACTTCGGCGCGATCGATGGGCCGGCCGGTCTGCGTCTTGACGACGATCTTGAGGGTGGTCATGGGAGTTTCCGCCCAGAGGGCCGTCGCGACCAGCACAATGGCCGCGCAGAGGAGTGCAAACTTGCCCCGGTTTTGCATACATCGATTATAAGCCCGTCATGGTAGGATGGAAATGGATACCCACCAGGCGCTGCTCGATGTGGGGGCGTAACGGATTCGACGGGATTGAATCGTGGTGGGGAGGCGTGCCGGGTTCCGAGCTCCCGTAAAACGATCGGAAAAACACAACTGCCAATACGCAGTTTGCATACGCTGCCTAATTAATTAGGTAGCCGCTCCAGCCGTTGAGCCCGCGCGGCGGTGAGTGAGCGTCATTTTGCGGGATAGGCCCAAGGCTTCGGTCCGGAGCCGGCGGTCGAGATCCAATCGGGCTAGGCCTTCGCCGCTCTCGCCGGCTTTGAAGCGGTGGTCGAAAACTAATGAGCCGGATACGCACGTAGTTCTCCTCATGGCGAGCATTCTCGGACGGGGGTTCAACTCCCCCCGCCTCCACCACTTCGTTGGCAGCCGGCTCGGGCAGGGTCTGCCGCACGCAAGAAAAGCGGCTGTAAGAAATGCGTCTGTCCCCTTTCCGCCCCCCTTTCCGCCCCCGAATTACCGTTTCTGGTAGCGCCACACGGCGAGACCGATCAAGCCAGAACCAATCAACAACATGGACGCCGGTTCAGGTGCGGCGTCGGGGTCTGTGTTTTCGAGTGCCAAGTCGTCGGCGATCAAGGGTGTCCACCCGACATAGCCGGCATCATTGAACGTGACTTGATAGGCGTCGGTCAGGTCTCCAACCGGACAGGCAGAAACTGGCGGTGTGGCACTGAATTGACCGGCACATCCTGTAAATGCGTACATGTCCACAGTAAGCGGACTGCCAATGATATCCAGGTCTTCTGTGAGGGAACTGGAAAGTGGCCCATATTCCACGGCATAGGTCGGATTAACAGTAATTGCGCTCCATCCGAGGTCTAAGTTGGTGAATCCCGGATTGTCAAAAGTCACCCCTGGCGGTGTTTCGATGAACGCTTCAAGGGCATCTACACCAGTGGCGCTAGGGTTGATGAGGTATGCCGGTGCTTCCGGTGGTATTGTCCACACCGTTCCCGCCACTGCGGGAATGACGCCCGCAAAGATCAGCGCCAAAACGAGCGCCGAGGGGAAGAGATTTGTTTTCACGCTACCAATTCTAAGGAGGGAATGAGTTATCGTGGTAGATAGGTACTACCCAGTTGGTGTAAAAAGAGCAATATGAAGAGGTTTACTTAGTACTCGCGGCCGTGAGTTTGCAGCGCAACCACACGTTAGTTAACCTTGGATAACATCGCCCTGGTGCTTCTTCCGCTCTTTCCTCCGCTAGACGTGCTTTCAATTCGTCGTCCTTTTTCTTTTGCTCCGCTGCCGTTCCCATTGAGGATGGCAATTTCGTTATCCAGAACGATTGCGAATGGAAGCACGCATCAGATTCACCGCAATCGGCATCAGCCAGGTACTGAGGCTGGCCTCGCCTCGAAACCCCTGACGGGCCCGGTAGGCTTTCAGGAAACAATCCTGCGCCAGGTTACTTCGCTACCAGTTCTTCTCCCACACGCGCACGACGGGGTAGCGGCCGTTGTCTTCGGGCTCGTACTTGGAGTGCTGATACCACCAGGCGAGGCGGGCGTTGCGGTCGGCCGCAAAGGCCGGATCGGCAGCCACCTTGGCTTCGAATTCCTTGGCGAGGTCGGGATTGTCCGCCATGGTCTTACGCGCGATGGGCTCAGAGAGGTATTCGCCTACCGGCGGAGTCGCGGCGCCCGCGGCCGCCGCGGCGCCACCGCCAGGAGCGCCACCGCGCCCGCCACCACCACCGCCCGCACCACCGCGGCCGCCACCAGCGCCTCCACGACCACCACCTCCGCCGCCTTCAAAGACCGGGTACATCAGGCCCCAGCGCGCGAAGGAATCGGGAGCCTGCGGTTCGAGCGTGGAAAGAATCAGGCGGGCGCGGCGCTGCTTCATGGGAACCCAATACGAGCCGGCGGGAATCGTAATCTTCTCCTTCACCAGGCGGCAGTCGAAGCTGTTCAGACCGATGTGGCCTTCGTTGGGAGAAGTAGCCCACACGATATTGGAAAAACGATAAGTCTCGAATTCCTGGGTGAGAGGCTTGGCGGTGCGCTCCATTTCGACGCCGTGCAGCGCCAGGTTATCGGCAATTTCTTTCCAGGCCGAAGGGATCAGGTAGCCGAGCGGCATCTGCGCTTCGAGGGTGGTGTCGATCTGGTCGTGAATGACGGTTTGGATGTCGTCGGGTTCGGCCAGATAACGATTGGTCATGGCGCCGGTGACTTCGCTTTGAACCTGGCCCTGCTTGAGCGCGTGATAAACCAGCGGGCGGCTCTTGTCGTTGCTGACCCGGCCGGCCAGATAGACTGGCGCGGCGGTACGGTCGCCGGCGCGCGCGGCCATCTCTTTATCGGACTGGCGCACGGCGGCGCGCAGCGCTTCCGGATCGCCCACGATGATGTCGATGGAGTGCCGCATGATGTCGTAGTTGGCCCAGGCGCGGGTGCGCGCAGCTTTGAGGCTGTGGGTTTCCACCAGCAGCGAGGGGCGGTTCTGCACGGCGGCGTAGAGGTGCGAGTAGCGCGGGGTGAAGACCTCCATGAAGAATTCGCGCTTGCCGTTGATGGCGCGCAGCGCGCCGTAAGGCGCCACCAGGTGGCCGTCGGCGGCCATGCGCTGGTCGAGCTCAGGGACGAATTTGTCGCGCACCCAGGCGCCGGCCGGGTCGGCGAGGTCCTGGTTACGGGCCATGTCCCAGGTGACGTCGTATTGCATGTCGGAGCCGTCGGTGACGTGGTTATCGATCAGGAAATCGGGGTTCCAGGTATTGAAAATGTGCAGCCAGGCGCGCATTTCGGGAGTGTCGGCCTTGATGTAATCACGGTTCAGGTTGAGGCGCTGGGCCGTGTTGCGCAAGCCGGTATCGCGTGGGCCATTCTGCTGCGGGCGATGGTAGGGGCTGAAATATTCGTGACCATCGACGTTGAAAACGGGGATGATCACGAATATGGCCTTATCCAGCCAGGGGGCCAGTTTCTTGGTGACGGCCATATCGCGAACCAGCATGAGGACGGTATCCTTGCCCTCGATTTCACCGGAGTGAATGCCGCTCTGGATCATGATGACTGCCTTATTAGTTCTGGCCGCGGCTTCGGGCGTGAAGGCCCGATCCTTGGAAACCACCAGCGCGATCATGGTGCGGCCTTCCGGCGTGGCGCCGATGTTGAGCACCTTGACGAATGAGGACGCCCGTTCCAGCCGGTGGGAAATGTCGACGGCTTCGGCGTAAGGAGCGGTCAGCGTCCAGCCGGTCTTTTCGCCGGTGGTCAGCAGATCGGGGGGCGAGGCCTTGGTGCTGGCAGTGAGTGAGGCCGCGTTTTTGGCGGCGGGAGGCTCAATGGCGGAATGGGGAGCGATTGGTTCCTGAGCGGCCGACCAAGCGGCCAAGGCGCACAGCCACAGCGTGGAACGAAGCATGACAGGTATGGTATCGCAAGACGGGGCGGACCGCGCCCCAATCAGGCCCGGTCGACGGGCTCTTTATGCGCCAGTCGCAGGACCTGCGTGATGGCCATCAGTGACATCAGAACATTTTGCTCGCCGGCGGCGCCGAGTGGCGGCGTCGAGGCGACCACTGCCAGCGCGAACCGCTCGCCGGACCACGCCAGCCAGCGAACCAACAACAAAGACCGCACGGCAGTCTGGGCCAATACCCCGAGAGTGAAGGCGTGAGTGACGGCAGCCAGCAGGAGAGGACCATGGACGCGGGCTGCCGCCAGCGTCCAGACACCGGGGACGACGGCAATCGCTACCGTGCCAAGGAACAGCAGCCGGCAGAGCGTCCGGATCCCCGGGTAGCGCCGGCAGAGGCTTTGCTCCAGCGCCACGAAAGCCATAAACCAAACCAGCCAGGTGAGGAATTCGATCACCACCCGGGCCGGCAGGGAAGCGGAGGCCATACTTAATCGATGGCGGGTCCGAAGTAACCCTGCGCCAAAGCCGGTTCCGCTTCGAGCGCTTTGGCCCAGCAGGATCTCGCTTCTTCACCCTTGCCGGTGGTTTCCAGAATGCGGCCCATGTTGAGCAGGGCTTCGGGCATGCCGGGTTGTTGCGCCAGCGCGTCCCGGTAGAGCCGCACGGCCTTTTCGAGCTGCCCGGCTTTTTCATACATCAGGCCGGCGTTGTAGAGCACTTCGGGGGAGCGCTCGCCCAGATCGATGAGGCGGACGTGGAATTCCAGGGCGGAATCGAAATCGGAGGATTGAATCGCCAGCGCCGCCAGGCCGCGCAGGGCGTCGATGGACTTCGGGTCGCCTTCAAGCATCTTCTCGTAGAGGCGCTCGGCATGGTCGCGCTCGCCCAGACCGCTATAAGCGAGGGCCAGGTTGGCGTGTGCTTCGGGCCAGTTGGGACGGTGCTTCAAGCAGCCCTCAAAGGCTTCGGAGGCGCCGCGGAAATCTTCCCGCTGCAGCCGTAGGTAGCCCAGGCGGAAGCGGGCTTCCTCTTCTTTGGGAGCGCGGTCCAGGATCTGCTTGTAATGGCGCTCGGCTTCATCCGCCTTGCCGGTGCGCTCGAGCAGCAGGGCCAGGTTCCAGATGGGAGCGAGACCCTCGGGGCTGGCCTGGATGGCGCGATCGTAGGCCTGGCGGGCGCCGTCGGTATCGCCCAGTTGCTCCCGGACAATGCCGATATTGGTGTGCGCTTCGCAGGATTGCGGACGCAGCTTGAGAGCCTCCTCGTAGGCTTCGGCGGCCGGTTCCCAGCGGCCGGACTTCTGGTGCGCGAGAGCCAGGTTGAACCAGCCTTCAAAGTGGCCCGGCACGGCGGAAGTCAGCAAAGTGCAGAATTTTGCAGTGAGGGCGTGTTCGCCGGCCGCACTGGCCCAGGCAGAGAGGCCTTCGAGCGCGACGATGGATTCGGGCCGCTGTTCGAGCAGCCGCTCGGAGTATTCCCGCACCATGTCGAAATCCTCTTTCGACATGCCGATCAGGACCAGGTTGGCGAGGGATTCTTCGGAGTCGGGATTCTGTTCCAGGATGCGCTGGTAAAGCGGCGTAGCTTCGTCGGGATGACCCAGGGACTGCAATGAAGCGGCCTTGCCGAACAGGGCGTCTTCGTGGTCGGGCGCCAGTTCCAGGCAATGTTCGAAAGCGAACAGGGCGCTCTTGGGATCTTCCAGCCGGAGTTGCGTGGCGCCGAGCCCGAGGTAGGCGTCCAGGTGCGAGGAATCCAGAGTACACGCCTTGTGGAAGGCCTGCGAGGCCTCGTCCCACGCGCTGGTGCGCTCCAGGCAGACCGCGAAATTGAACCAGCCTTTGGCGAATTGCGGCTTGAGCTGGGTGAGTGTGCGGTAGCTCTTGGCAGCTTCCTGATAGTCGCCCAATTCGAACTGAATGTGGCCCATCGCACGGTAAATTTCCGGTGACGCCTCATTAGCGGCGACGGCGCGCTGCAACTGCTTGAGGGCGTCGTCGCGCTTGCCGGCCAAGTGCAGGCTCACGGCACGAGCCAGGAATCCGGACGCCGGGCCTGAATTGCCGCCCGCCGAGCCGGGCTTGTCGCCACCTTCCAGATGTGCTGGCCGGAGGGGCTGAACTTTGGGGGATCTGATGGCGCTGGTACTCATTGTTTCCGATTCTCCTTCGTGGGGATTCCTGCAGGTGTTAGTCTTACCCAATAAAGGCGCGCCCGGTCGTCGGGTGAGCCTACGAAACCGATGCCGCCGACTGGAAACCGCGCGTCGGTCCAGGTTTCGACGACCTGACCGTCCAGGTAGAGGGTGAATTCGTTGCCGCGAACACGCATGTGCACGGTGATGGCAGTCTTGCCGCCGGGCGACGCCGTCGATGGCGGAGGAATGGGCAGAGTGATGGCCGGCGAGGCGATGCCGCCTGACATCGCCGAGCGGCTGAACATAAAGCCTCCGTCCGGCGCCATGGCGATGCTGCCCTGGAAGTATTCGTTGAAATCATGCGCGCGGTAGACCCAGTTGATGCTGTGATGGTCGATGCGCGCCAGAAACTCGAGATCGTAATCGTCGAGTTCGATCGAGGGTCCGAAAAGCGCCAGCGAACCGATGCGGACGCCGGCAATATCCAGCTTCCAATCTTGCACGCCGCCCAGCCAGTCGGTCCAGCCGTTGGCAAAATGCTCCTCGAGGGGAGGGACCGCCGCCGGCGCCGCGGCTGCCGCCTTCGGTTTGGGCGTTTGGGGAGCGCCGAACGGCACGCTGCCCATCAGCGTGCCGTGGAGAGCCCGCGGCGTGTACTCAAAGGTGTTGTCCGGCGGCTCGAAGGCCACGAGCGTCACGCGCTGCGCCGATGCCATGCCGGCGGCGCCCAGCCGGGACGCGATCGGCGATGCCGAGGAACGGCGGAAGCCGGCGCCTTCTTCGTGCGGGCGGAAGCCGGGCGGCACAGGATCGCCGGCATCCCATCGCAAAGTGGCGCAGCGCACCACGCCGTCGGCGTTGCGCAAATCGCATGCGGCGGAGGGAACCGCGCTGGGCCACAGAAATGCCGCGGCGCCGGGTCCCATGGTGGGAGGACGGTAGGCCATCGCGTGTTTCGTGGTTCGCCTGGCCGCGTGCCGGGTTCGGGCCTCGATCCGGCGCGCCGTTGGTGCGACTTCTTGGGGCCGCTTGGCAAAGGGCATCGCCAAGGGGCCGGGTTTTCCTAATTCAACGGCTGGCCGGACGGGTTCCGGAAGGCGGAAACCGGCGGATGCCGACACGCGCAGTTCCTTTCCCTTCACGGGACGGTTCCGCAACGTATGCGTTCGCTGCGAAGCTCTGAGAGAGTGTACGCCAACCGGTGTAATGGAATAGCGCTTGCGGTTCTCGGACCCAATGTGTACCCGCAACTGTGGATGCCGCAGGAGTCCAAACCCTCGCGGACCCGCGTCGGCCCTCAGAATGCGGTCGCGCACGATGGCTTTGCGGCACTCTGGGATCTGAATCGAAAATTTGTGGCTGCGAAGGGCCGGCGGGATCACGTTGCGGCTGCCACTCATGGCAAGCTGTAGCCAGCGCGGTTGCCCGGCTAAAGCGGCCTTACCACAACCTAACTTCGCGGTCTTATCGCTTCGATTGGGAACGCGCGGCACGAACAGACCCGCCAGCGCAGGCCTGAAGCCATCCATGAATGGGTGTTGGGACGGGATACGGGCTGGTGGATAACTACGCGAAACAATGTTGCAGTCGCTGAGCAGGAACTCCGCGGAAATCTGTTTGGGGTTCTCGCGCCGGCGCATCAGGCTGGCGACTTTGTTTGCCTCCATCAGCCGGTCCATCCCCAGACGGAGACGGTATTGATTGCGGTGTTCACGGGAACAGAAATCACCGCCGGAGCCGACCGCAAAGCGGCTCAGCGGTTTGCCACACAATTGGCATGTTCTCGCATTCATCGTCGATTATTATGGCACAATACTATTGAAATTCTACAATAAATGGCGACAGCACGCGAATGATATCTAATGTTAACTTATTTTATTTGCTGATGATAGCGGAAATAATATAGCAAAAAAGGTACCTTAAAAAACAGGGAATCCTAGTAGAATTAGTAACCGGAGAATCTCATGACTGAGTCTACCGCTCGCGCAGAGCGCCTCGAATTACTCTCATCAGGCGGGGCGTATTATATTTGGCAGGTTCCAGAGAAACCGATTGCCGTCCACCTGCCGTTGGCGCTGATCGACCGCCTGGAACAACAGACCGTAGAGTCATTCCGGTCTCTGACATCGCGCGGTTCGGAGATTGGTGGCCTGCTTCTGGGCGGGATCTCGCCGGGAAATCCGGCAACCGTCAGTGTCGAAGACTTCGAGTTGATCCAGTGCGACTATAGCCGAGGTCCGCTTTACCGCCTATCCGACGCTGAGATGAGCCGGTTTGAGAATGCCATCGAGCAGCACGCCTCGGGCGCCGGGCTGCGCGTGGTGGGATTCTTCCGCAGTCACACGCGCAAGGGACTAACACTGGACGCCGAAGATACGGCCTTCTTCGAGCCGCGCTTCCACGATCCCAACCATATTGTTTTGTTGGTGCGTCCGTTCGCCACCAAAGCCAGCGCCGCTGGGATCTTTATTCGTGAGAACGGCCGGATCTCGGGCGATGCCAGCCTGCTGGAATTCCCGTTCCGCTCCTCGGAGCTGGGAGGTGGGTCGCGCCGGCTGGGTATGGATGCGGGGCCTTCGGCTGCGCCCCAGTCGCAAGCCGAACCGCCGGCTGCCACCAAGGCGCCGGTACGGGCGCAGATCGTGCCCATTGCATCGCGGCGTGAGATGCCGGCACCGGAACAGGAGATCAAGCCGGCTCAACCGAATCCGCCGGCGCCGCCTGCGGTGGGGGCAAAGGCGCCCGCGCCGCAGCCAGCGCCAGTTCCACCCGCCGCCAAGATTGTTCCAGCCACCCCTCCGTCGCCACCGGCGGCCAGTGTCTCCGCGGTTCCTCCGCCGACTCACAAGGTGACCCCGGCTCCGCCGCCTCCGCCAGCCGCGAAGAGCGCTCCGCCGGCGCCGAAGATAGCGCCCGCTCCGCAAACTCCGCCCGCGAAGGTGACGCCGGCTGCAGCCGCCCCTGCGGCCAAGATCGCTCCCGCGGCTCCGGCAGCCAAGGCAACACCGGCCGAGCCGCCCAAGAAGAAGGAAGAAGAAAAGGCTAAGGAGAAAACCGTTACCCCGGCGGCGCAGGCCCCGAAAGTTCAGGAATCCCCGGTGTTCTCCACCTTCGCGCCGCCTGCCGCCAACAAGAACAAGAAAGTGCGGCTGATGGTCGCCGCCGCCTTGGGCATGCTGGTTCTGGTGTGCGGATTCCTGTTCGTCTATCCGGCTTTGCTGCATCGCGGCGACCGCAGCCAGACCGTCGCGCAGCAAGATTCTTCGCCGCTCGGCCTGCGCATCGAACGGACCGCCGGCGGACTGCTGCTCACCTGGAACCGCGACGCCGCGGTCATCCAGCACGCCTCCAAGGTGGTCCTCTCGATCACCGATGGAGACCGTCACGAGAACATCCAGATGGATCCCAACCAGGTGCGCACGGGCAGCATCGTGTATCCTCCCATTTCGGGAGATGTAAGTTTCCAGATGGAAGTGGCCGACGCCAATCAATCCAGAACCACCAGCGAGTCGCTGCGCGTGCACGATCCGCGGCCTTCGCCCTTGGCACCCTCGCCGACGCCTGCGGTCCAAGGGCCGCAACCCGGCGCCAAGCAGAACACGCCTGGCAAGAGCCCGAGCGACGAGGGCGGGGATGCGCCATCCGCCGACTCCACCGCCAAACCGCAGGATGACCAGGCAGTAGTCCGCAATACGACACCGGTGAAGCAGTTCGATAAGGAAACCCTGGCGCAGCGGCTACGGCCGGCAGAGCCGGCGGACCTGGCGGAAGCTCCCGCGGAAGTCCGGGCAAATGCGGCGGCACCGGGCAATCTTGGCTCGATCATGTCGGGGGCGCCTTCCGCGCCGGCGGCGCCGGCAAGGCCCGCGGAGACACCCACTGCGGGCGCCAGTTCCGATGCCGGCGGCCAGATCACACCGGCCGAGGCGATGTACAAGAAGGCTCCCGAATATCCCAAGGTAGCGCGCCAGATCGGCGCCAACGGCGTTGTGGAAATCGAAGCCACCATCGGCACCGACGGGAGAGTGAAGAACGCCAAAGTCATCAGGGGCAATCCGATGCTTCAGAAAGCCGCGATTGATGCGGTGATGGAGTGGAAGTACAAACCGGCGCTGCTGAACGGCAAGCCGGTGGAATCGCCCGTGCAGATCAAGTTGAATTTCACTCCGGAGCGATAGAAAAACAGCCAGTGAGGCGCACGCACTCTTGCCGGGCCGCCACTTCATCGGCCCCATGTGAGAAGTGCGTCTCACTGGCCCGCCTCCCTCAGGAAGACGGCACGCGAAGCGTATAGATCTCCAGATTCCCGTCGCGATCGCTCGAAAACGCGATGCGGCGCCCATCCGGCGACCAGGAAGGGTGCAGATCCTCGGCCGGATGGCGCGAAATATTCCTGGGATGGCTGCCGTCGGCATCCATGATGTAGATTTCCGTGTTGCCGTCGCGCCTGCTGGTGAACGCGATACGCCGGCCGTCGGGCGACCAGGCGGGGCTGCCGTTGCCCCCGGGAATGGGCGTAAGCTTCACCAGATTCGAGCCATCGGCGTCCATCAGGTAAATCTCGTGGGGGCCCTCGCGGTCCGTCGTGAACGCGATTCGCTTTCCATCTGGAGACCAGGCGGGCGCTTCGTCCTTGCCGGGACCGGAGGTGACTTGGCGCAGGCCGGTTCCACCCGCGCCTATGATCCAGATGTGGCGCCCGTCTTCCCGCTGGCTCGAAAACGCGAGCCAACGCCCGTCGGGAGACCAGGCCGGCCCGGAGCAGTCCCCAGTGGACTGGGTCAATCGAGCGGCCGCGCCGCCCGCGGCGGCCATGACGTAGATATCGCGCCGCCCGCCGCGATCGCTGACGAAGGCGATTCTCCCGCCATCGGGCGACCAGGCCGCATCAAAATCGTCGGCTGGATTGGCAGTGAGGTTGCGCGGTGTTCCGCCCGGCTGGTCCAGCACATAAATATCGCGCTTGCCGGTGCGATTGCTTTCAAACGCGATCCGCATTCCGTCGGGTGACCAGACCGGCCGACTATCCTCGGCCACATTGTTGGTCCAGCGCACCGGGATCTCGGCGTCGACGGCCGTAGCGTAGATCTCGTAGTTGCCGTCGCGATTGGTCTCAAAAACGATCCGCGTGCCATCGGGCGACCAGGCCGGCTCGCCGGCTCGCCCGGGGCCCGTGGTGACCGCGTGCACATTGCTGCCGTTAGCATCCATCACGTAAATCTGCTGTCTGTCTTCACCCGGCCGGTCGCTCATAAACGCAATCCGGGCGCCGTCGGGCGACCAGGCGGGAACCGAGTTGTTTTGCGGACCGGCGAGAAGCGGCGTGGCATTGGCGCCGCCGGCATCCATCCGCCAGATGGCCAGGTAGCCCTCCGCAAAATGAGTGAAGATGATCGACGTGCCGTCCGTCGACCAGTTGGGATCGCCGGAGAAATCGTGGAAATGCGTCAGCACGCGGAAATTCGTTCCATCGGCTCCGACCACGCAGACTTGCTCCTGTGTTCCGTCCCAGCACTGGAATGCGATCCGCGCCGCGTCCGGCGACCACGCGGCTCTCGCTCCGAACACCCCCAGCGGCCGCGGATCGCTTCCGTCGGAGTTCATGACGAAGATCTCCGGTGTGCCGCCCCGCTTGCGCTGAAACGCGATTCGCGTCCCATCCGGAGACCAGGCCGGGCTGTCGCTTGCGCCCAGATTTCCGGTAAGGTTGCGCGGATTCGTGCCGCCGGCGCTCATCACCCAGATCGCCGGAAGACCGTCCCGGTTGCTCACGAATACGATTTTCGATCCGTCCGGAGACCAGTCCGGCTGGTCATCCGACGCCACATTATTCGTAAGGCGAACCAGGTTTGGATCCGCCGGAATCTTCGCCGTAGCGCTCACCTTGGGAACGAGCCGAAATCCCGCATAGGCGGCCAGGCACGTGGCGGTGACCGCCAGCAGCGCCGGCACCGGGCTTCGCTTGGCAATTGTAGTTGGAGCCGGCGGGGTTTCGATCGGCTGGCGCGGCGGCGTCTCGCGCAGGAACCGGTAGCCATGGCGCGTGATGGTCTGAATGTACTCTTGGTCGCTTCCCAGAACGCGGCGCAGATCCGAAATATGGCGTCCCAGAGTGGCTTCCTCGACCGCCGTATCGGGCCAGATGGCGTCGAGCAATTCCTGCTTGGTGCGCAGTTTTCCCGGTTGCTCCACGAGCAACGCAAGCAGATCGAAAGCTTTGGGGGAGATTGCCACGGGAACCCCGGCGCGTGTCAGAGTTCGTTCAGCGGCGTTCAACTCAAAGTCGCCGAATTTTACGGGTGCTTGTGTTTTCAATGACATACGGCACCGTTAGAAAATCTTCCGAAACATATCCGCAAATTCTCCGGGCAAATTGCCTCAAACTCGGTCAACAATCTCGTTGCGGAGGATATCAATAATATGACAACGAGACTCGTTTTCGCAATGCTTTCGATGTGCCTGGCCGCCATGGCGGGAGTCGTGGACATCGATTCCATGGTAAGTGGGTGTTCTGTGTGCTCCGGAGTGGCTAACGTCACGCCCGGCACTTTTCTCGGCGATATCTATTCACCCGTGCAACTCACGCTGGGACCCGGAACGTACACCATCACGAACGCTGCTACTACCGGGTACTACTCCGCCTGGAACTTCGAAGGGTATCCGACTTCTACAAACTGGGTGTGGAGTTTCGTCATGGCCGCCGACAACGGGACCGGCACTGCGGGAACGGTAATCCTGGACGACTATATCGGAGGCACTACAGGAGTCTACGCGACCCAAGCGCTTGCGGCGGGCGCGACCGGGATCTTGACCTACGACGACCTCACCGTGCTCTCAGGAACCTCGACCGCGGGTTTCACCGATATGTTCACTCTTTCGTCCACCACGACGCTGGACTTCATTGTCGACGACTATGGTCTGTACGACAACGGAGGCGGCGTTGCTCTACAGATCACTCCTGCAACAACCGGAACGCCGGAGCCCGCGAGCGTCGGACTGACGCTGGCTGGCTTGGCTGGCTTGGCAGTCGCGCGGCGAAGAGCCCGGCGCCGGGCCGCTTAACCAGCTTGCGGCGCAAGACCGCGGCTCAGTTCCGCTCAAGTCCCCTAGCCCCGTGCCCTGCGCCCTGCGCTACGCCGCCAGCCAGTCACACGGGAAGCCGTAGGCGGGCGATACATCCTGGAGCGTCCGGCCGGTTTTCCAGGCTGAGTGCGCCGCCGTGGCTTTCGGCAATCTGCCGGCTGAGAACCAGGCCGATGCCTGAACCACCCGGCTTGGTGGTGAAGAACGGGACAAACAGGTTGGCGGTGCTCGAAAGTCCCGGGCCTTCGTCCTTCACCCAAATCTCCAACATGGTGCCGTCGCGGCGCCATCCGGCCCACACACGGCCGCTGGTGGTGAGAGAGGCGTCGGCGGCATTCCGCAAGACATTGATCAGCACCTGCTCCAACTGATCGGGGTCGCCCGGCACCGTGACGGTTGGACCTGGCTCGATTAAGACCGTGAGCCGCGTTTCCAGACTGGCGGCGCGCTGCACGGCTTCGGCCACCGCCAGCGGCTGCAACTGCGGACGCGGCAGCTTCGCCAGGCGCGCATAGGCCCCGATGAAGCGGCTGAGACTTTCCGAACGGGCCGTGATGACGTGCAGTCCCCGGCGCATGTCCTCGCGCCAATCGCCGGGAAGACTCTCGCGCGCGATGATGCTTTCCAGGCTTCCGGCGATCGATTTAATGGGAGTGAGCGAATTGTTGAGCTCGTGGCCCAGTACGCGAACCAGGCGCTGCCAGGCCTGTAGTTCCTGCTCGCTGAGGGCCCGGGTGAGATCGGAGATCACCACCAGCTCAAGCGGCAGCCCGCGCTCCCGGACGCGCGTGCGCCGCACTCCAAAGCGGCCGGCGCCGCCGGGAAAAGAGGCTTGTAACGTGGTCTGGTCCGGGCCGTCCAGACAGGTTTCCAGGTTCAAGGCCAGGGCGGTCTGGCCGAGCAGCCCTTCGGGCAGGGCAGCCATCAGCCGCTCGGCGGCGCGGTTCACCAGGCGGAGGCGATGGTGCTCGTCGAAGGCGAAGATGGCGACATCGATTTCGCGCATCACGGTGCGCAACAGAGTGGTGGCTTCCATGGCGCCCAGGCGCTGCTCGCGCAGCGTGCTGCTGAGCGTGTTCACCTCACGCATGACGTCGCCCAGGGCATCGTCCGGACAGGGCGACCGGCCGCGCACGGAAAAATCGCCTTCGCGCAGCGCGCCCAGCAGGTTCGAGAGCGTTTGCAGGGGAAAGACCACGCGCTCCCGCACGGCGAAGGCAAAGCCCAGCCACGCGCACACAATCAGGGTGGTGAAGGTCAGTTCGTATTGTGCCCTGTAACCCCCGGTCCACAGCATATAGATCGCGATGGCGGAGCCGGGCAGGCCGGCCAGGAAAGCCAGCAAAACGATGCGGCCTTCATGGCTGATGCGCGCCGGTTTAGAGGCCGATGGCATGAGGCGCCGTCACAATCCGTAGCGTTGCAGCCGCCGGTAGAGGGCGCTGCGGCTCAGCCCCAGCGCGCTGGCGGCGTGGCTGACGTTACCGCTGAAGCGAGCCAGCGCTTTGCGGATCAACAGCGCTTCCACATCTTCCAGACTCATCTCTTCGAGGCGCGGCGGGCTTTCCCGGCCGGCGCGCAGACCGAGATCAGCGGCGCGGATCGTATCGCCCTGCGCCATCAACACGGCCCGTTCCACGGCGTGGTCGAGCTCCCGCACATTGCCCGGCCAGGCGTGCGCCAGCAGCGCCTTGATGGCGCTCTCATCGAAGGCCGTGAGCGCTTTGCGGTAATGCCCGGCGTGCTGGTCGAGAAAGTGAGCAGCCAGCAGCGGGATATCCTCGCGGCGGTCGCGCAGTGGAGGAAGCCGCAGTTCGATGGTGTTCAGGCGGAACAGCAGGTCCTGGCGGAAGCGGCCTTCGGCCACCTGCGCGCTCAAGTCGGCATTGGTGGCGGAGAAGACGCGCACATCCACGCGGCGCGTCTTGGAAGAGCCGACGCGCTCGAATTCCCCGGTCTCGAGCGTCCTCAGCAGCTTGGATTGCAGCCCTTGCGAGATGTTGGCGATTTCATCCAGGAATAATGTTCCGCCGTCGGCCATTTCGAAGCGGCCCACGCGATCCACTTTGGCGTCGGTGAAAGCGCCCTTCACGTGGCCGAACAGTTCGCTTTCAAAGACGCCTTCGGCGAGGCCGCCGGTATTGACCGTGACCAGCGGCCGGGTGGAGCGCAACGAAACCGAATGCAGGGTTTGCGCGATCAATCCCTTGCCGGTTCCGTTCTCGCCGGTGATGAGGACATTGGCGTCCGACGGGCCCACGCGCGAGATCACGTCCAGAACCGGCCGCATGGCGGCGGAGTGCGCGATCAGTTGCGGGAACCGCTCGGCGCGCAGGGCGCGGTTTTCGGCTTCGAGGCGCTGGCCCCGGCGGAGCGCGCGGCCCAGCTCAATCTGGGTCTTGAGGATGGCGGAGAGGCGGGTGTTATCCCAGGGTTTCTGGATGAAGTCGCGGGCGCCGCGCCGCATCGCCTCGACCGCCAGCTCGACCGATCCCCAAGCCGTCATCACGATCACCGGCAGCGTGGAATCGAGGCTCTGAATGCGGTTGAGCAGGTCGAGACCTTCCTGGCCGGAAGTAGTGTCGCGGGCGTAATTGAGGTCCATGACGACGGCGTCGAAGTCGCGGGACTCGATGGCTTCAATGGCGGCGGCGGGAGAAGTAGCGGCTTCGGCCTGGTAGCCTTCGCCCTTGACCAGGAAGCGGAGGGCTTCCAGCACGTCGGTCTGGTCGTCGGCGATGAGGATGCAGGGCGTGCGGGGGTCGGTTGATTTCATCGGCGTTTAGATGTTTGGATTGACCGCAATTTCAAGTGTAGGGCACTTGCCGGGCCGATGGCATTTGGCTGTGGGACAAGTAGTTAAGAGGTAGCCTGGCGAGGCAGAGTGTCCGGATTTGGGATTCCGGAAACCCGCATCAGGCGCTGGCGATCGAGGCTCTTCGCCGGATCGACACCATCTACTTCTTCTCCATCCAACTCGCCCAATACTCCTTCCACTCCACCTTCTCGCCGGCCGGCAGCACGTGAATCGGGTTGAGGCCATCCAGCATCACGGCGTATTCATCGGTGTGCGTCTTGCTCTTCTGGTTGGCCAGCGCTTTGGGGTGCGGCCCGTGGTGAATGCCGCGCGGGTGCAAGGTGGCGTAGCCGGGCTTGATGTTGTCTTTGCTGAAGAAATCGCCGTCGTGATAGAAAAGGAACTCGTCGTAATCGGTGTTGCGGTGGAAGAACGGGACACGCAGCGCGGCCTCGTCCTGCTCCAGCGGACGCGGCAGGAAACTGCAAACCACGGCCCCCTCGGTGACGAAGGTGCTATGCGCGCTGGGCGGCAGATGCGCACGGTGGCTCATGATCGGGCGGATATCTCGCATGTTGAGCTTCCACGCGGTCAGGTCGCCCTTCCAGCCCACCACGTCGATGGGATTGAACGGGTAGAAGACCTTGGAGATCTCGTCATCCACCTTGATGCGGACTTCCCACTCGCGGTTGTCGTCGAGCTGCGGAGCCGGCTCGGGCACGGTGACCACTCCCTGGTCGTAGAGCGCGTGTTGGCCGATCAGCCCCTTCTTGGGCGGTTCGAATTCCGTGCGCGATTGGATGATGAGGAAAAAATTGTCCCGCGTCTCCGGCAGGATGCGGTAGGTGACGGCGCGCGGCAGCACCAGGTAATCGCCCGGCTCGAAGGTCAGCGGCCCGAAGTCGGTCTCCACCGTGCCCTTGCCCCGGTGGACGAAGATGAGCTCGTCGCCGTCGGCGTTGCGGTAATAAAAGGGCATGGCCTCGGAGCGCCGCGAGACGGAGAGCGTGACGTCGTGATTGCCCAGGAACGCGACGGGCATGCCCTCGGGATCGTGCCCATCGGTGGGCGTGAGCTGGTTGAGATCGAACAGGTGCGGGCGCAGCTTGCCTTCGAAGCGGGTCCAGCCAGTGGGCGCGTGAGTGTGATAGAGGTGAGCGCTCTTGCCGAAAAAACCTTTGCGGCCGTGCTCTTCCTCGAACGTGCCTTCCGGAATTCCGACGTGCGCCTGCGACGCGAACTTGCCCTTCTTAAGTGGATACATGCGCCCTCCCTCTAAACAGGATACGCGCAACCACGCGCCGGTGGGGGGATTCTCAGGTCACGGGAGTGCGGAGCGTGCCAATGCGCTCGATTTCCAGTTCCAAAACGTCGCCCCGCTTCACCGGAATCTGCAAATCCAAGGGGAACGCGATGATGTCGCCCGGCAGGATGATATCGCTGCGGGAGAACTTATCGATGGTGTTCTCGAACTGGGAACGGAGCCCGCCGGTGTGTGTCTGCCCGAGCAACTGGCCGTTGACGCGAACCCATACCGCCAGGTTGTAAACATTGCCGATCTCGTCGGGCGTCACCAGACACGGGCCTTGGGCTGAGAGCCGCGCGCCGAAATCGCTCATGGCGGTGAAACCTGCGATATACTCGCGGGCTTCCAGCCCGTTGATGTCTACGCCTTGCTTCCCTATCACGGCGGCGAGCTTCAGTTCGCACGCGGGCTCCGCCTGGCAGTGGATTTCGGCATCGGTGCCGACGCGTGCCGGATTGGGCACGGGGGCGCAGAAGCGCACTTCATTGGGCTGGTAGACCAGGGTCTCGTCGTTGGGACCGCGCGGCGGGCTATCTTGCCTCCACCAGCCGGATGGTTGCGGGCCGGACTCGCGGAAAAGCTCTTCGGTCGCGTTGAAGGCGCGCAGGCCGGCGCGCAAGAAATCCAGCATGCCCGAGGGCGCCAACGCATTGGCCAGGCGATGTGGCTCGGGCTCGCCCTGCTGCGAAAGGTACCAGGCGGTCGAGAAGTTCACGTCAATGATATGTTCTTCGTTCCACACCCCGACGCGGCTGTGCCGGCCGACAGGCGTCGACACTTCGAAATTGTAGAGCTTCATCGGTCCTATCAAGAGTACCGCGAAGGCCGGCGCGAAGGGCGGCGCCGCAGGGAAGAAAATCGCGGGCGGCTGGTCCAGGGTTATTGGACCTGACCCTCAACTTCCGGGAGGACATCCTGGGGACGGGCCATCCACACGTACAGCGTCGGAAGCAGGAAAATGCTCATGACCAAATCGGAGATCAGGCCGCCCACGATCACAATGGCGAACGGCCGCTGTGAGTCGGAGCCGATCTCATGGGACAACGCGGCAGGCAGCAGCCCCAGGGTGGCCACCAGCATGGTCATCATGATCGGTCGCAGCCGCAACACCGCGCCCTCGATGGCGGACTCTACGATGGAGGCGCCTCGCGCACGCCGCTGATTGATGTATTCCAGCATGATCACCCCGGTCTGCACCGAGACGCCGAATAGCGCCAGAAAACCCACCCCCGATGAGACGCTGAAGTTGGTGTGCGTGACCAAGAGAGCCAGCAAACCGCCGATGCGCGCCAGCATCACATTCACCAGAATCAGAAGCGCCCATTTGAACGACCGGAACATCGTGTACAGAATGACGAAGATCAGCAGAATGGTCAGCGGCACGATGATCAGCAGGCGCTCCTCGGCGTGCTTTTCGCTGGCGTACTCGCCCTCCCAGTCGATGTGATAGCCGCGCGGCAGTTGCACTTGCGCGTTCACCTTGTTGATCGATTCCTTCACCGCGCCGCCCAGGTCCCGTCCGCGCACGCTGTACTTCACCGCGATATACCGCTGGTTGCCTTCGCGGTAGATTTCGGAAGCGCCGTCCCGCTGTTGGGTTGTGCAGAGCTGCGCGAGCGACACTCGCTCGCCGGAAGGCGACAGCAAGCGAATATTTGCAATCGCCTCCTTTGTGTCGCGGTACTGTGGCAGATAGCGCATCACCAGGTCGTAGCGCGCCTCTCCGTCCAGGACTTGAGTCAGCGCGTTGCCGCCTACCGCGGTCTGGATGGCGTCCTGTACATCCGCGACGTTGATCTGGTACCGGGCGGCCTGCGTGCGATTCACCGTGACATTCAGATTCGGCTGGCCCAGGACGCGAAAGACGCCCAGGTCCTCAATCCCCTTCACCCCGCGCATGATGTTGACTACCTGATCGGCCTTTTGTTCGAGAACCGGTAAGTCGTCTCCATAGATCTTGGTGGCAAGCTGCCCCTTGACTCCGCTGACGGCTTCTTCCATGTTGTCGGCAATTGGTTGCGAGAAGTTCCAGATCACGCCCGGAATCTTGACAAGCTCCCGGTTCAGGGCCGCGATGACCTGGTCCTTGTTCTGGTGAAACCCCGGCCGCCACTTTTCCTTGGGCTTCAAGCCGACGAAGTACTCGGTGTTGAAGAAGCCGGTGGTGTCTGTTCCATCGTCGGGACGGCCCACCTGGCTGGTGCATTCGGTGACCTCGGGAAAGGAACACAACAGGAGTCGCGCCTGGTTGGCAAGCCGGATGCCTTCGCTCGGCCCCGTGCTCGGCGCGAGCGTGCCGCGTACCCACAGCGAGCCCTCGTCCAGGTGAGGCAGAAACTCCGAGCCGATGACACCGCCAACCGTCAAATAGATGGCGAGCAGCAGGCTGGCGACGCCCCCCGCCACGGTGAGGCCGCGCAGGCGTATGGCCAACCTGAGGGCGCTGCGGTATCTGCCAGTCAGCCAGGTCATCAGCGGGTTGTGCCATTCGCGCGCGCCTTTGGGAAAAAAGAGACTGGCGAGCACCGGCGCCACCAGTATTGAGAACATGAGCGCGCCCAGCAGGGCGAAGGCCACCGTCCAGGCCATCGGCCTGAACAGCCGGCCTTCCACCCCCTGCAGCGTGAAAATGGGCAGGTACGCGGTGATGATGATGGCGATGGCATAGAACACCGGGCGCTGCACTTCGTGCGCCGCCTCGAAGATCTTCTCTTTCGGCGTTCGCTTGTCGTCACCCTTGAGACTGAGGTGACGCACGATGTTTTCGACCATTACCACCGCGCCGTCCACCACCATTCCGAAGTCCAAGGCGCCCAGAGACAGCAGGTTTGCGGGGATGCCTTTGAGCTTTAGACAGGTGGCGGCGAAGAGAAGCGAAAACGGGATGGTCAGGGCAACGATGATTGCGCCGCGGATGTTCCCCAAGAACAGCAAGAGGATAACCACCACCAGGATGATGCCCTCGGTGAGGTTATGGAGCACGGTTTTCGTCGTATGGTGCACCAGCTCGCTGCGGTCGATGAAAGGAACGATTTTCACTCCCGGCGGCAGGATGAGATCATTCAGCGCCTGCACTTTGGCATGGAGCCCGCGGAGGGCGGCTTCCGCATCCGCGCCCTTGCGCATGGGCACCCACGCGGAAACCACATCGTCGTTGTCGATGACCGTTCCGTCCTCCCGGCGGATTGCGCGCGCGAACTGCCCCAGACGGATCTTGGGGCCTTGCGAGACGACCGCGATATCCTTCACACGAAGCGGGGTGCCGATCTTGGTCTCGAGGACCGTGTTTTCGATATCGCGTACGTTCCTGACAAGCCCTACTTCACGGACGTTGATTTGTTGCAGGCCCGCTTCCAGAAAGCTGCCTCCGGCATTGACATTGTTATTGGTGAGTTGCTGCTCCACCTGGGCGATACTGAGCCCGTAGGCGATCAGCTTATTGGGATCGACGCGCACCTGATATTCGCGCGTCGGGCCGCCGAAAGTAGCTACATCGACGATGTCGGGGACGGATTTCAGGTTCTTCTCGACGATCCAGTCTTCGATGGACTTCAAATCCATGACGTCGTACTGCGGATTGGTGCTGTGCAGCGTGAGGAAGTAGATTTGCCCCACCGGGCTCCAATCGGTTCCCATCTGTGGCGACAAACCCGGCGGCAAGGTGACCTGCGTCAGACGCTCCAGAACCCTCTCGCGATTCCAGCCGTTGTCCGTGCCGTCATCGAATACCAGCTTCAGGTCGGAGAGCCCAAAAATCGAAAACGAACGCAGATGGGCTACTCCCGAGATGCCGTTCATCACGATTTCGAGCGGTATGGTGACCTGCTGCTCGACTTGCTCCGCTGCGATTCCCGGCCACTGCGTGATGATCTCGACGTAATTATTCGCCACGTCCGGATACGCTTCGACGGGTAGCTGGTGAAACGAAACGGCGCCCCACACAAGCAAAAGAAGCGCGATGGCTAAGACCAGAAAGCGATTGTTGAGGGCGAAATCGACAAGGCCGCGGATCATCAGTTCGC
>Ga0209039_10000572_pt1 | contig 35729 bp, 28 predicted proteins | sample BogFormECP12_OM1_FD_188238 | JGI IMG/M metagenome (GOLD analysis project Ga0209039, IMG submission 188238) | Bog forest soil microbial communities from Calvert Island, British Columbia, Canada - ECP12_OM1 (SPAdes) (version 2) | ecosystem: Environmental > Aquatic > Freshwater > Wetlands > Bog ...
ATCCGGCGCGCCTCTTCGGGCCTCTCCATGATGCGCGGGATGAGAAGGGTGGCGAGGATACCTATGATGACGATCACGATCATCAACTCGATGAGGGTAAAACCACTTTGCGCTTTCTTACTATTCTGTCTCATTGTTTTCTCCTAACCTTTCATGAGAATTTTGTTCATTTCAAACAAGGGCAGCAGAATCGAGACGAGGATGAAGGCTATGATAGCACCCAGTGCAAGAATAATGAGTGGCCCGACCATGGCTGTCATTGTTGCAATCTTCTGTTTGGCGCGCGTATCGTAATAGACAGAGACCGTGTTGAGCATCTCCTCCAGGTTACCGCTGTTTTCCCCCACGGCAACCATATCCGAGACATATGAAGGGAAGGCCTGTGACTGGCGTAATGCAATGGAGAGATCCGCTCCTCGCTCGACCATCTCAGCCATACTGGAGACGGCCCCTGACATGATGGTGTTCCGTATGGTGGAGCTGACCACGAGAAGCGCCTGCAGCATGTGCACGCCGCTCTTCAGCAATGTACTTACAATCTTGGCAAACCTGCTGATCAGGATCATCTGGTAGAGCTGCCCGTATACAGGGGCCTTAAGCAGGAACGTATCGAAGGTCTTCCTCCCGCTTGCACTCCTCTTTACCCATTGCACAAGAATTACAACGAACCCGACTCCGACGCCGAGGAGGACGAGCAAGTAGTTATTGACGAAGTCGGTTAATCCGAGGAGCAGTCTGGTCGGGGCAGGCAGCTGCTGGTTCATGCGCTCAAAAATCTTCATGACCATAGGAACCACATAGGTGAGGAGAAAGAGTAGGACTGCTGTTCCAACCAGAACCATAATGGCCGGGTACGTCAAGGCAGTCTTCATCTCACCCCGGACCGCTGCCCGGTTCTCAAGCATGTCCGCCTGGTAATTCAGGATGGAATCGAGTGCGCCGGCTTTCTCGCCGGCTTGAACAGAGTAAACGAAGAGGCGGTCGAATATGCCGGGGTAAGCCTTCAGAGCTTCTGAAAGGGAAGTACCTCCTCGGACCTGATCGCGCATGTAGCCTATTACCTCACGTTCTGTTTGGTTGTCCAGTTGGTTGACTATGATGCTCAGCGCTTGAAAGAGGGGTACGCCACCCTTGAGAAGTGACGCAAGCTGGCGCGCCAGTTGGACCGGCAGTTTTTGTTTGATACCGAAAGAAAAAAGTGTTCTTCGCTGTCCCGCTTTGGCCTCTCGTGCCTTCAACGAAACAAGAAAAAGCCCTTTCCCTTTGATTTCATTTCTGGCGCTGGTTTCAGCATCAGCTTCAATCACGCCGCTCCGCACCTTGCCTGCCTTGTTGAGGGCTGAGTACGTGAAAAGCATTATTCTATGGTCACCCTCATTACTTCAGAAAGTGTGGTAAGGCCGGCGAGGGCTTTCTGGACCCCTTCATCCCTGAGGGTCAGCATACCATCCTTGACTGCTTCCGCCTTAATTTGTTCAGAAGAGTTCTTTTCCTGGACCATGTGCCTGATCTTTGAATCGAGTATGAGCAGTTCAAAGAGGCCTACTCTCCCGATGTAGCCAGTATTAAGACATTCATCGCAGCCTTTGCCTTTATACACCGTGCCGCTCCCCTGCTTCAGGTATGCCTTGAGCAGTTCTTGTTCGAACTCCGTTGGTTCATAGACTTCTCTGCAGAAGGGACAGATCCTCCTGATAAGTCTTTGGGCCAGGATTGCGGTTATGGAGGAAGTGAGCAGAAAAGGCTCGATGCCCATATCAACGAGTCTCGTCAGCGCACTTGCGGCGTCATTGGTATGCAATGTGGAAAAGACAAGGTGACCGGTAAGGGCTGCCTGGATAGATATACGGGCTGTTTCTTCATCCCTTATTTCACCAACCATGATGACATCGGGGTCTTGCCTGAGAAAAGAACGCAATGCTTTTGCGAAGTCAAGGTTGATCTTGGGGTTGACCTGCATCTGACCTATGCCCTGAATGATATATTCCACCGGGTCTTCTATGGTTAGGATGTTTTTTTCGGGAGTATTGATATGCTGCAGGGCAGCATAAAGCGTTGTTGTTTTTCCGCTGCCTGTCGGGCCGGTAACGAGAAATACGCCCTGGGGGCGTGAAATCAGGGCGGATATGGTCTTCTCAAGAGCGGGGGACATGCCCAGCTCTCCCAGATCGACCATTCCCGCATTCTTATCGAGTAACCTCATCGTTACCTGTTCGCCGTAGGCCGTGGGGATGATGGAGACCCTGACGTCAATATCTTTGTCACCGACGCGGATCTTTATCCTTCCATCCTGCGGGAGTCTCTTTTCGGCTACGTCGAGGCCGGCCATAACCTTGACTCTCGATGCGATGGCGTTCTGGGCTCTCTTCGGAGGTTTATAGGTATCGTAGAGAAGACCGTCGATGCGAAAGCGGACGCGCAGGTCGTTGTCCATAGGTTGTATATGGATATCACTTGCCCTGTCCTTAACCGCTATTGAAAAGAGCAGGTTGACGAGCTTGATAATCGGCGGTTCATTTGCTGCATCGTCGAGCAGGTCGTGGCCCGTCGGAAGTTCCTGCGCAATCTCTGAAAAAGTGCTCTCGCCCAGGTCTTCCACGACACCGATCACTACCTCTCTCCCTTGCTCCTCCTTGAAGATGCTCAGATAGTTCAGGAATTCCTCTCGTGAGACATACCTCTTTTCGATGGGCATGGACGAGAAGAGGCTGAGCACATCAGCATTCGCGTTCTTATCTTCCTCACAGACCGCGATCACAAGAGAGGAAGGTTTTTTCTTGCAGCCCAGCGGTATGACCCCATACTTCTGGAAAAAGGAATAGTGCACCCGGGCAACGTGATTCGGGAGTGGTGCGAGGTCTTGGGCTACAAGGGATTCCACCGTGGGCTTACTCTTTCTCTAGCTCTCTCGTTCTTTCTATTTCTTTCTTCTTCTCTTGCTTGGTCGTGTTCTCCTGGTTAATCAGCCTCTCCTGCTCCTTTTGCATCTTTTGGCTTATCTCTTCTATCTTCTCAGAGCTGTAAATGATCCTCGGGGTCACAAAGACAAGCAGGTTCGTCTTGCTGACGTTCTTGGATTGTGAACCGAATAGGGCACCGATTACAGGAATTGAAGAGAGGAACGGAATACCCTGGGTGGTCCTTTCGGAATTATTCTGAATAAGCCCACTGATAACAATGGTCTGTGAGTCCTTCACGCCCACCGTTGTCTTTGTGGACCTTTTCAGCGTTGTCGGCGCCGGCTGCGTCGAGGTACCGGTCCCCACGGTGGCCGACGTCACCTGCGTTACTTCCTGGTAGAGTGTAAGGTAAACGAGTCCATCCTTATTGATGTAAGGTTTTATCTTGAGCTTGACTCCTACGTCCCGGTAGTCGAACGTATTGATCGGATTTCCCGCAGAATCGAGTCTCGAGCTTGTGAGGTAGGGGACGTTCGAGCCGACCACGATCTCCGCCTCCTCGTTGTTCATCGTGAGTATCTGCGGTGTAGAGAGTATATTGACGTCATCCTGGCTGGCAACGGCCTTGATGAAGGCGCCAAGGGCAGGAAAGGTCTGACCGTTGAAGGTGATGTTACCGCCAAGAATCCCTACATTGAACCCGGACAGTCCCTGAAGCGCTGCCACTGCGGCTGTGGAGCTCGGGGTGGTGGAGGAACTCCCGGAACTGCTACTGCTCGTGCTGCCCCCGCCGATTATGGCCCCTCCGATACTAACGAGCGGATTTGACGGAAGATTGAAGCTAGCGCCAATGGCCCCCCGGTTGCTCTGCGACACGGCGCCCGCGATCCAGTCAACCCCGAGCGAGCCCGCTTTATTCACGGAGACCTCTATGATCGCGGCTTCAACGAGCACTTGAGGTCTGACGGTGTCTATGCCGTCGATGATGCGTTTAATCTCTTTCAAGTCCTCTTGTGGTGCGCTCACGAGGAGAGAATTTGTAGGCGCATAGGAAGTGACGAAAATTTTGTCCTTCGGCGTTGCCGCTTTCTTGCCTTCGGCCAGCAAGGCCTGAAGCGTCTTTGCAAGGTCAGCCGCAGCCGTGTGTTGAACGTTGTAAACCTCGATGGAGCTCAGCTGCTTGGACACAGGGATATCAAGCTCATTAACCAGCTTCTTCAGTCTTTGGAGGTTTGCCGAAGTGTCTATCATGATGAGAGAGTTGCTCGATGGGACGCTGACGAGATAGGCATCCCTCGCCATGAGCGGCCTCAGGATGCCAACCATGGTGTTGGAGTCCAGGTATTCTAGGGGATGGATGAGCGTCGCGATCTTTTCTTCAGGAGCTGAAGCGAGCACCTTATCCTTGTCGAGACTCTCGATGGCCAGTGCCTTGGCATCCGAAGCTTTAACAACCTTTAAGGCCTCGGCGCTTGAAACGATGCTGAACCCGTAGTAATTGAGAACGCTCTCAAAGACCCTGAAGACCTCATCTCTCGTGAGGCTCTTGGGTGACAATATCGTCACCTTCCCTTTGACTACGTTGTCGTCGAATATGAAATTCTTTCCCATGATATTACTGACGAACTTGATAAGGTCGCGCAGCTCTATATTGTCAAACTGCATCTGCACCATGCTACCGGCCGAAGGACCCGGTACCTGACCATTCGACCTGGGTCCTACCGGCGGTGCTGGCGGCATTCCTGCCGCAGGCTGTGAAATGGCCTGGGGCCCTTGAGACATTGGCACCGGTGGCGAAGCGGGACGTGGCTCATTAGGCAGTACAGGTGCTCCGGGAGCCTGGACCTGTCTCATCTGGTTTGCGGGCGGAGCCGGATCTACGGGTTGAGCCTTGGGTGGTAGGGGGACCGGAGATGGGACCGCAACGGGCGCCTCGGTAACCGTCGTTCCGCCGGGTAGAGAAGAAGGTGGAGGCGGCGAAGGCGGAGGCGAAAAAGGTTGAGGCGAAGAAGGCCCTGTCCCTGGTTGGGAAGGAGTACCTGGAGGTATTTCGCGCTGAACCAGCTGCTTCTGAGTTGTAGAAGGCAGAAGAGAAGGCGAGATATGGTCCGTCCGTGATCCCGGATCAGCTGACACGAGGCGCGGGGAATACAACCCTGTTACAAAGGAACTCCAGCGAGGCGATTCTCCTTCCACAACGACGTTATTAGGAAGAAGAGGGTAGGCTGAAGCTTCCCCTGCAGGTTTCTTCTGATCGGCCTCTGCCCGATTTGTTATACCCGACATCTTCTCCTCAGGGGTCCTGACAGCAAAGTAGAATCTCTGGGAAGGATCACCCCATCCGCTTTTCGTCTGGATTTTCACGTTCCAGCGATATGTCTTACCGGGGGAGAGCAGGCCCCTTGGCAGAGTGAAGGTGCTTTCGGTGATCGATTCATTTCTGTAGACGAACTGTCCATTACGAAAAGGATACTTGCTTATATAGAGGCCGTATCTGCTTGCATTGGGTACTGATTTCCATCGGAACGTGGGGGATGCAGTCATGATTACAGGCAGAGGCGTGTGGGCGGAACCGGGCGCGATAAGCAGAGGCGCAGAATTTTCCGTGGGCAGGCTCACCACAAAGCTAAAGACCTGTGACTTATCGCTCCAGCCAGCCTTGTTGAAGGCTCTCGCATACCACCGATATTTCTCCCCATCGGCAAGAATGCCTTCGGGTAGCTGAACAGAGGGCTTGGAAACCGACTCCGCCTTAAAGACGACGTCATTCTCTGTGAAGGGAAATTTTCTGACGTACACGGAATAGAGCTGCGCGTCAAACACCCCTTCCCATCTGAGCGTGGGTGTCAGCGTTGCTATGTCGGTGCCCGTTTGATCCGAGGATCCGGGAGAGACAAGCTTTGGGGAAATAGGGGTTGTTACGATAGCCGCTGCGTGGCTCCCGGTAATCGGCACAAGCGTGATGACGAGCACGAAGAAGGCGAAGGCTGCCAGAGCCGAGTTAGGCCCGTTTGTGACACCACGCGGTATAAGGTTATCGTATCTCATAGCTAAGGGTCTCCACTTTCCCCTGTCGAAGCACTTTGATCTCAAACTTTGATACATTCTTCAGTGCATCATGTGCTTTTTTTGTGTCTTCAGCGGTTTTCAGCTCATAACCGTTCACTTCCTGGAGCACATCGTCAGCCCTGATACCGAGCTTTTGAGCCAGGCTCCCACTGTCCACGCTTACCACTTTGTAACCATTCGGCCTGCCCGCTGTATCAGTCGAAGGCTTAACGGAGAGTGAGGACATGATCGTTGTATTGTCACTCCTCATCTTTTCTGCCAGTGATTTCGGTATCACCGTGGTCTTGCCTTCTTTTTTTACATCCTTGCCGAAATCTTCGGGGTGAGAGGCCGGTTGTGTTTTCTTTGCGAGCTTGAGATCTTCCTGCTTGAGCGTCTCCTTGGGAACAGTTGATGCGTTGGTACTGGGAATCCTCTCGAAACTTTTGGCAAAGAGCTTGAGGATGGCCGCGAAGTCACCTTTTTCCATGATAACGGCATCCTTCCTGATCTGCGTTACCGCGAGGCCTCGCTCGATTGTTTCGCCGACTTCGTACGTCCACACACCTTTCTGGCCACCCCTGTCTATCACGGCGAAAAAATCCTTGTTCTGCTGACCTGTCATGACTCCTTTGAGGGTCATGGGTCTCAGGATATTGACGAGCGTCTCTTCCTCGATCTCTTTCTCACTCATCGGTTTGGGGATTTCTGCCTGGAGCTTTGCTCTAAAAAGATTCCTTTCCGTGACTGCTTTATACTCTGTTGAACCGTCCTTTGCGAGTTCGCCGCCTGTTTTCTGCGAGCCAGCCCGACCCTTCCAGTCGACCGGCAGGGGTATATTGAGCAGCGATACGTCAAGGGCTATCAGGGCGAGGACTCCCAGGAACAGTCCTGCAAAAGTGGATGCTCCTGCAAGGATAAGCAGCCGTCGTCGCGTCATAGAGTCCGTGCAGCCTCCATCTTATCAGGATTCCGGATAGCTACTTTTCCCCCTTGTTGTGGGGGCTCGGTCGAGATTGTAATGACAGGGTGCCATTGATCTCCCGTCACGGTAATTACCGAGCCGTTAGCGAGCAACGATGTCTTGGATGTATTCTCACAGGCCAATGTCAGGCTGACTCTTTGCTCGTCGCCACCTCTCTCTATGGTACCATTTCCCTTCAGCGATATATTTTCACCGTCAACAACAATGTTGTCCAGGTAGATCTTTGCTCCTGATATCCGCCCCTCAGCCAGGACCTCCCTGTAGGGCAGGACGAAGTTCTGAAGGCCCTTGACCTGCACGTCTTTTATCTCGCCCGCTGTCATAACGATCCGGAACGACCCCTTTTGTTTCCCTGACCTCTCTAGAGGCACTTCTTCCCTGATCCAACCCGACATGCTCCCGCTCATTCCTTTGAACCACGGAAGGGTCCCTTCCGGATACTTTGCCAGATTCACATTGTCGAACTTTATTCTTATGTTGGGGTTGACTTTTGACAGCATGGAAATCCTGTCCATCGAGCACTCTACCAGACCATCGTAAGCATGTGCCCTGCAAAAAATCGCCAGCTTCCCGAAGATCAAGGAGAAGGGGTCCCACCGTGCATCGATCTTCTTTAGTTCAAACAGGGGCTTACCCTCCACGGCAACGTGGCCTACGACAATTTTGGAGACCTGCACGCTGGTGAAACCGAAGCGTGGACCCTCCACTGCCACTATCATGCGGCTCGATCCCAGAAGATTTTGAGAGATGATCTTGAGTGCTTTCTGGTAAGGGAAAAATACGAGGACAGTAGCCAGCATGACTGCCATTCCCCATGTAATTATCCCCGCACATATCAGACTCTGTTTTATCAGCTTCATCTTCTATGTCTGTGTCATAGTTACGTGCATATCGAGGGCCGACGGGTTGGCCTGCGGCACGGTTAATTGAAGCCTCTTCACGTGAAAGCCCGCGTCTTGTGCCGCCTTAAGAAACGCCACAATCTCACCAAGGGCAGCGCCGGTTACGCCAAGCTCGACCGCCATTTGCGGAGTACCTTTTTCCTCCTTCGACGCCGCCGGTTTCAGCATGGTTAGCTTACCGCCGACAAGGGTCTTGGTTACAATGCTCTCAACGGATGCAAGAGACATGCCCACCGATTCGCTCTTCTGGAGGCTTTTCTCCGCACTTCGTTTTCTTGCGTCGTAGGCGTCTTTGAGCTGCAGGACCGATGAGACCTCTCTTTGTTTCGAGACGATCTTCTGTTCCAGCGCGCCCGCGTCGGTATAAATGACGTAGGAAGCCACACCCCCGAGGAAAAAAATTCCCAGAAAGAGAAAAAGCCAAACACGTTCAGGCACGAGCAGCAGAGCTGGCGGCATCTTCATAGTTTCCCCCTGAACCTGAATCGGACCTGGCCGCCCGGAGCCATGTCCACGCTCTGAAGCTCGATGGAGCCCGCACCCCTGATGCGCTGCAAGGCTTCCCTGATCTTGTCTATGGATGCGAAAGAGACGGTTGTCCCGGCGATTGCAAACTCCTTGTCATCAACCAGGAATTCGCTCAGCCTCACGTCTATCTTTGGGTCTATGCTGCTGCTTATCTGGTCGAGAAGAGAGAGGGGATTCGCCTCGTTCTCCTTCCCGACCCCCTCCTCCCTGTTAAGCCTTTGAATTCTCTCTTCGAATGTCCTGACAACGTCCTTGACCGGCGGAGCCTTCGGAAACACCGTTCTGTAAATACGGTTGGGTTCGCTCGAGAGGTAGTCATACGTTCGCTGTTTCAAGTAGAGGTCAAGGGAGGACAGGCCCAACACGAGAAGGCTCAAGAGCGCGAGGCCGCCACTCGCATAAAGGCTTACCCGGCTTGAGCCAGAAAGGGGGTGGTATTGTTCCCCGGACAGATTTATCTCGCCTTTCGCATTAAGGGCCATGAGTGCAGCACCCAGCCCTGCCCAGGACTGTGCCGGTACGTTCTCTCCAATGACGTAGTCGTTCAAACTTAGAAGTTCTATGGTGATACCGAGCGCACGTTCAATGAGCTGCTTCTCGACAGGACCATCTTCCCCACCCACCATCAGGTACCGGGCGTTGCTCAAGTCTGCCTGCCCGGCCATTTCTTTGAGGGCACTGATCGTGGCGTCCGCCTGCGGTGATCTGAAAAAGTGTCTGAGATTGACGAGCCTGTTTTGCTCGAACAGCATGATAACCGTGCTGTTTCCTGTGCAGTTGATGAAAACGGCATTCTCTTGCGGTATAAGTTTGAGCCACTTAAGTGCGTGCAAAGCAGCAAGGCTCTGGAGCGACACGTTATTTATCTGTCCTTTGCCGTCTATAGTCGCAAGGGCCGTTTTGGGGACCGCTGCTACGAGGACGGCTCCATTCGAGCCCAGCTCTTGAAAGTCGATCACCATATCTTCGATAGGGAAGGGAAGCATCTCTTCCAGTTGGCCTCCCAAAACAAGACTAATCTTTCTTCTGCCTTTGAAGGGAAGCGTAAGGTTAAAGAGGTAACCGGCTGCATCATCAAGAGCGACCCCGCACGGCTGTTCTTCGAACATTTTCTTAAGTTCATCCAGGCTGCAACCGGAATACACCTTAACATCACTTACATCCCGATCGCTGGCAATCAAGGTGAGACCATACCAGCCTTCTTTGTCCTGCACAATTGCCGAGGTTGTCTTTCTCAAAACTCCCTCCAGGATACTGTCGTAATGTTTTTTCCGTCACGCTGCAAGAGTGCTTCCGAGTTATAGACTACTCTGCCGAGAGTACATTTACTTGAAACCGTGAAGAAGGCTGAATTGACCTTAATGAGGCTGGCGATATTGCCTGCCTGTGCTGTTGAGATCTTCACCACCGCGTTAACGTCCTGGATATTCTTGAACTCGTGCTCGTCCCGATGGCGTACCAGCTCTTCGATATCGCTGTCATTGAGAGGTTGCGCCAGTGCGGATGTTTGTGTGCCGAGGAGGGCTAATAAAACCTCCGAGGATGCGGTATTCACGTTGACCTTACCGTCTGTCTGCGCCGCCGTCACGTAGTCCAGGAGGTTCTTGTCGATAAGCAGCTCCTTGTCAAACCCCTTTACCAGAGATAGCTCATCGAGCGAGTCTATGGGACCGTTCTTGCTTGCGTAGCCAAGCGGTTTATAGTAGTCGTATTCCGCACCAGCTGCACCGGTTACCATGTCGTCGGTGTCAATCCAGTCGATCAAGGCGTCAACAACCTCCGGGCGCCCCCCCAGTCGGCTTATGAGGCTGCGCAGTCTTTGTTCCACATCCTTGTTAACGTCAACGCCGTTTTTCTGCACGAGCTGATTTACGGAGATCTTGCCGTCTTCATCCTTGATTTTAACCTCAAGTCTTCCCTCGGCCAGGCTGAGCGTGGGAAAATCGAGTGCCCACACGTCTTTCAGTGTGTCGTACGCCGGATCGTCGGTCTTTAAAATACCGATTGCAGCTTCGATCCCGGACCTTGAAAGGCGCACGGCCTGGACCGAGTTGCGGAAGTTCTCTGCTTGCAGGAGGTTTACCTGCACCCTCGACATAAAAGCCAATACGAGAGGAAGGAGTACGGCGATCACGAGAAGTACCGTGACCAGCACGAAGCCTTTTTCATCAGACGGCACTGCTAATGTCCTCTTCGGCCGTAAATGTTTGTACGTTTTTCTTTTCATCTGATAGTTCTACACTTATCCTTACCTGCTTTGGGAGCTTGCCGGTGGACCGTGAGTCCCATTGGTCTACCCATTGGGTGCCGTCGAAAAAGGTCATCCGGAAGGAGTTGACCAGTCTTGATACCTCGAAGACAGTTCCGATCTCGTCGAGGTTATCGTTCGGGTTCTTGGCTGCCTTCTTGATAAATATCCACTGACCTTGGCGGTCTTGCGTGAGGGTATACCCCACCTTGTTCCACCTGAACGGATTGGTGGAACTGGGTGTGGATGTGACAAATACTACGTTTGTTACAGACTTTCCATTGATCTCCTCTACCGTACTTACGAGCGGAAAGCGAGTCCCTGAAATCCCTCTGATGTCACGCTTCAACATTTCGAGCAGTATTCGCCCTGTCTCAAGCAGTTCCTGGGTTTCCAACGTGGTGTAAACAGCTCGTGCTATCGAGAAGTAAGCTGAATAAACAGTTACGAGCAAGAGTGCGGACAGGGCAATGGCAAGGAGTATCTCGAGAAGTGTAAAGCCCTTATTTTTACAACGCATTTTGACTACCTATCGTCCGTGGTTATTAATCCCTATTTCCTAAAAAAAATCAACTCATTCACCCGGCGCACCATTAGTGCAAAGCGCGACACGATGAGGTAGACTGCAAGAAATTTGCCAAACGGCTATTGCACGAAGTCGGTGATCATTGACGGGCAGAAAACCTGCAACGCTCCGACCGATATTCAGCCTAGCCATTACTGGGAAAAGCGCGGTACTTTGGCTCGAGGGGTTGTGGACTTATCGAAAGCTCATGTCCGTTGCGCTGGCCGTCATTTGCTGTTCATCACGAGCGTGATGAGCTTGGAGCGGCTCGTGGCATTGAACTTCTTAAATATCCTGTTGAGGTGGGCCTTGACCGTGTGCTCGCTCAAAATGAGCCTGGTTGCAATTTCTTTATTCGTGTAGCCCTGGCACACATATTCGATGATCTCTTTCTCTCTCGACGTGATGCCGTTTATCTTGCCGGCCTTTGATACAATGCCTGACTCATGGAGAAACGTCTTTACAGTACTGTTGTCAATCCACACCTGCCCCTGACTCACCACGAGAAGAGCTTTCTTCAGGAGAGGGAATTCGGTATCTGTAGAAAGGATACCGTGGATTTTATAAGAGAGGAGCGTCGTGATTATCCTTTCTTTGTCTACGCCGGTATCCATCAACAGAATCTTTGCGCTCGGATAGCCGGCGATCAGCTTCTCATTGATGGTCGAGATATCTGTGAGGACAACCTCGGGAACATAGCCATTCGTGTTACCCTGACCGTGAACCATAACCTCATCGTAACCGTTCTTTGTCAGCAACTGTCTGATGGCCTCGCTAATCAGGGTGTTGCCTATATGAATTAGAATGCGCATTCGTTTGGCTTACTCTAATTAATCGGCCTTTTTTCCTTAAACTTAAGCGGAAAGTATGAAAAAGGATCTGTAGGTCGATCAGAGCAGGCCACCTCCGGTTCTGTGGCCCGTTGTTTGCACTAAGTAACCATACGTAGTGCGAGTCCAGAGTTTGGAGGAGGAGACCCTAAACTATCCAAGTATGCGTATGATAAGAACAAATAGCGAAAGAGGGGGCCCTATGGTATGTGACAAATGCGGATTCGGCAACATGATCGATGACAGTTATTTTGACATCAAAGTGTACAAATGTTGGGTATGTGGTAACCGACTCTATATCGATTACCCAAAGCGCTGGGGTTCTTTGGTTTGCGCGCGATGCGGCAATGATATGGATGAGGAAAACGAGCTTGGTTATTGTGACAATTGCTTAAAGCTCCTCAATATCCACATGGGCCGCCTCAAGGGCCGCACCTATGGAGAATCCGTCTGCAAGTGTGGTACGGTCTTTGTCAGGAAGAGCCCCACACAGATGTTTCATTCCAAGGACTGCAGAAGGCGGGCAATGGCACCCATGTAACCTGTGCAGAGGCGCCAGCCGGCTATTTTTGAATTCTGACCAGTCCTCCTTTCTTTATCCCGTGCTCCCGAACGAATTCCTGATTTACCTCAATAGCGTACTTGCAGGGTGCGTGAGGCGTATAGGTAGGACAAGCGTAAGGGTTTTGCTCCAGGCAGGGAGTCATCTCCTGAATGTCGACAATTCTCAGACTCTCATTCAAAAAAATGACAGTCAGCGGAATACGCGTGTTGTACATGTAAAAGGCGTGATAACCTGTCTGGTCAAAGTAAAAGATCATCCCGCTGTTCTTGTCGAGAGACTTGCGAAACATGAGTCCCTTCTCACGCACCCTCTCAGTAGCCGCAACTTCGGCCTTGATGGAGACGTTCACGGGCAGGAATGTAAGTTGTTGATAGGTGGTGGCTGCCTTTGCGTTTGGCGCACCACTCGGCAAGGATAAAGTCATGGCCAGCAGGATAGCACAAGCGCTGAGGAGTGGCACGGGAAATGCTATTCCTCGTTGAAGGTGAGAAAACATTAGGAGTCAGTGTATCACGGAAAGACCGGCGAGGAAAGAGGTCTTGTAAAGGAAAGGGCCTCGTGAAAAGACTACCTGTTGCCTGTCAAGTGTGATAGAAATAGCAGAGAATGGCCGGGTAAAGCGTCAGCCAACCCGGCCACGGATCGTAAAGAAAGGAGCGGCCTATGAGCTTGATAAAGGCGGCGCTATTCTTCGGAAGCAGTCTGGCAATCTGTATTTCGTGGAGTATTCACAAGACTATTTCTCTGGCAGTTCTCCACGGTGTTCTCTCGTGGGTATACGTAATTTACTATGCTATCAAAGAAAGTAAGTGGCTCGATTGACACGGCCCGAACTGGCGGACTTCCTCTGTCCGCTGCAATGAGGCTCTTGACGTGAACTTCATTCCAGGGCTGTTCTCGTTGCCGCCCCAACCGAACCATACCAGGTCGGCTTCGCTTTTCGTCGTGTTTATGGCGGTCTGTGTGGTAACCCTTACGAATGTCGTCGGGTGCAAGGACCGGAACAAATCGCCGACAGCTGCCCACTGGGATCGGATTGTGGAAGGGCAGAACAACGAGGTCTACTTTATAGATCGGACCGCGATTGAGCGCGTGTCAGACGAGATCGTGAGGATCTCCGTCAAATACGCGCCCACCAAAGGCGGATTTCTGATCAGTCTTCAGGACCTATCAAAAGAATTCGGGAGCGCAGGGCAGGACATTGGGCTGGAGTATACAGTATCGACCTGGGAGTTCAACTGCGAAAAATCGGTGGGAAGGTGTCTCAGCCTGACCCATTTCAGAAAAGGCGAGAAGATCGCATCCTACAAGTATCCTGACCCAGCCTGGAAGCCACTCGATAACGCGGCCACTACAAAAGTACTGCGCGACATCGTTTGCGTGGAGTTTTCGGGGGAGAAGAAAGAGCATCAATAGGTTCTGGCCCGACCCTCTCCGGGGAATCAGTCTCCGACACCTGCCCGGGGGATGCCCAAACTCTAAATTCGAAGCACCGTCGCCTGCAAACCACACCCGCATCGGGTAACCAGCACTTTTCATTTCACTTGACCCATACATTGTTTTTTCTTAAGATATGAACCTGGTTAGCGAAGAGACTCCCTGTTTGCCCTAAAACGCAGGGGCGTTGCCAGGAGAGTGTGAGTGAACCCCAACCGTGACAGGCCTCCCGATGCCGCCGGGTCTGGCCATAATCAGGACCGGAAACTCCGTTCCCTTCTTCAGCTTGGCCAGCTCATTGGTTTAGACCTCCAACTGGATGAGATGCTGCTTCAGATCGCGAGAAAAGCCACCGAAGTCATGGAAGCTGATCGTTTCAGTATTTTCCTGCACGACGTCGCAAAAGATGAACTCTTTACGACGGTCGCTCTGGGTATGGGGCGACAAGAAATCAGAATGGCAGCTGATTCCGGTATAGCCGGCTACTGCCTGAAGACGGGTCAGACGGTCAGCCTGGACGATGCTCATGCAGACCCCCGCCTGAACCGTGAGGCCGAGGCGCAGACCGGGTATCGAACCAAGACTCTTCTTTCCATGCCTTTTTACAGCAGGGCCGGCCGGCCCCTGGGAGTGGTGCAGGCACTTAACAAGATGGGAGGCGCCTTTACCGAAGAGGACAGAGTATTCCTGAGGATGTTCAACAACCACGCCGCAGTCTTCATAGAGATGGCCCAACTGCAGAAGGCACGCATCGAGGCCCTGGAGCGGTCGCGGTCAGAACTGGAGAGATTGAACCGCGCCAAGACCAAGGCGATGAACCATGTGTCACATGAGTTGAAAACGCCCCTTGCTGTGATCCAGGGAAATGTGAGGCTGCTGAAACACAGATTCGAAGCCTTGCTTGCTGACGGGGATTGGCGCGAGTGTGTGGACTCGGTGGAGCGACACCTCAAGAGACTTGCTGAAATCCAGAGAGAGACCCGCCAGATTTTCCGAGTGGCCGAGGAGCTGGAAGCAAGCTCGCTTGTTCGCGAGATGGAGCGCTTCGAGCAGAGCGAAGAGCATTTCTCCGAAATGACCGGCGACCTGCACGTTCACTGGAATGCGGTGAAGGGGTGGCTGAGTACCTGTCTTTCGGGTGCTGAACAGGACTTCGGATCGGTCCGGCTCTATCCCGTTGTGGAACGCGCGGTAAAGAATGCAGAAGCTTCGGCGCTCCATAGAAACATCGGTTTTGAGATACAAGGGGATCACGCATTGACTCTTTTGATGAATGCGCGGATTATCAGGGAAGTTTTAGATGGGCTCATCAAGAATGCAGTTGAAAACACGCCCGACGGAGGTAGAATAGAGATCGTTCTTGCGGAAAAGGAACGGAAAGTTTACACACGCGTGAGAGACTATGGTATAGGTATTACGGAAGAAGACAGGTTATCTCTCTTCGACGGGTTGACCCCGGCGCGGGAGACCGAACTCTATGCCTCGAAAAGGCCGTATGAGTTTGGTGCAGGGGGCAAAGGGCTGGATCTTTTGAGACTGAAGCTCTATGCGGAACGATTCGGTTTTGCGCTTTCTGTGGAGAGTGCCAGATGCGGATACATTCCGAGTGACCGGGAGCAATGCCCGGGGAATATCTTGGCATGCGGTCACTGCAGAACGGTTGATGATTGCGCCGCGTCAGGCGGGAGTACCTTTACGGTCGCTTTCCCGATCCTGAGTGAGCCTCAGAAAGGGGCATGAGGCCCGTTGAGGTAGATGCATGAATGAAAAGGATTATCTTTACGATCTGCTGGTCCACGATCTGGTTGGGCCATTGGCTGTTGTTGCGACGACAGTGAATAGTCTTCTCAGCAAGACGGATAGATATGGCGACTTAAGCCAACCCCAGCGGGACTCTCTCGAGCGCATCAGAAGGAATACCCAGAAGGCCAGGGGTTTCGTCCAGGACATACTGGAACTCGCCCGTTCCGAAGAATACCTTTTCCAGTGCGATCTTTTCACTCTTCAAGAATTACTCAAAGAGGCACTCCTGGAAGGGCTGGAGTCTGTGAACTCGGCAGCAGGAGATGAGCTTGCACGCGCCACAACCGCCGCCGAAGAAAAAGAGATCCTCGCGCGTCACGGTATTTCGATAGCCATATCAGGCAAATACGCAGCTGCGCCTTTCAGACACGATCGCAAAAAGGTCTTGCACATCCTTCGCAACCTTGTGAGCAATGCTCTCAAGTACCGTAGAGAGCAAATGGATCTGTCTGTGAGCGGGGACGCAGATCTGTTCGTGACGGTGTCGAACGATGGTCCGGCGATTTCCGACGAGGAGCGTCAGGCCCTGTTCAAGAGGTTTGTCCGCATAGAGACAAACAACATCAAGGACGTGCCGGGGCTGGGGCTCGGATTGTTCTGTGTCAAAGCTCTTGTAGACCGCATGGGTGGTGAAATTTCAGTCGCGAGTCAGGAGGGATTCAGCATCTGTTTTACGGTAAGGATCCCTTCTTTACAATTGACTAACGAGAAGGAGGGCATAGCATGACAGCGTCAGTCTTGGATGGTAAAAGGATTCTAGCTGTGGACGATGAGCCTGATGTGCTTGCGGTGCTCGAGCAGGAGATCAGAGAGTCCTGCCCGAGCTGCAAGATTGAGAAGGCGACCACCTATGAACAGGGAGCCGAACTGATAAACAGAAACACATACGATATCGTGATCCTCGATATCATGGGCGTACGGGGCTTTGACCTTCTTGAGCTGGCCGTAAAAAAGAATCTTAAGGTCGGCATGCTCACGGCCCATGCGCTCAGCCCTGAGGCTCTTAAGAAATCTCACGACCTCGGTGCGCGCGCCTATCTCCCGAAGGATAAGCTGGGCGAGATAACACCGTTCTTAGAGGATATCCTCACCCAGGAATACAAGACGGGCTGGAAGCGGCTTCTGGAAAAACTGGAGAACTACTTCGAGGATGAGTTCGAGCCTGACTGGAAAAGGAAAGCCGGTATCAATTACTGGTAAGAGGAAACACATCCCGCGGTTCTCAAGTGCCTGGTGGGGGACATGAGCAAGCTATCAGCAGGCCATGAGCAGGCCGATAGAAGTCTGAAGGGCTGAAGCCTATCTGCGTCGGACAAGCCGATTTGCCGCGCAGCGGCTTGAAAGCTCTGATGGCGTGCATCATTAGTCTGGAACATATTTTAGGTCTATCCTCCACCAGGTGACGACCTTGCAATCAGAGCAAACGCTTATCAATCTCAATTTCCTGAAGAATGCAGTTCCGTTTGATTCGCTCGCTACCGAACAGCTGGAAGAGATTGCGGAGGGTATGGAGTGGCGGGACTTCCCCCGAAAGTCCATCATCATCAAACAGGGAGGGCGCGGCACTAACTTCTTTATCCTGCGTACGGGTCTCGTCAAAGTCTACCTTTATGAAAATGGAAAGGAAACCCTCCTCGGCTTCCTTGGTGAAGGCGACTGTTTTGGTGAAATGGCCCTGCTAAACCGGGAACCTACGACGGCTAACGTAGAGGCCATGGAAGATACCTCATGTCTTGCTCAATCCGCAGAGAGCTTCCTGCGCATGGTGCAGCGCTATCCGCTCTTCTACAGGTTTTTCAGCCAGCTCCTTACCCGAAGGATGAACTCGATTTATCGCGAGTGCCTTTCCGGGAGCTCTGGTGTTGACCGAATAGAACCCTTCCTTTTCAGGAAACAGATAATAGAAATGCTCTCCGGCCGCTCACCCTTCTGCAAAGAAGAGACTACTATCCGGGAAGCAGCCCAAAGGATCATAGACGAGGGCATCAACTCACTTGTCGTGGTTGGCGAAGAGCAGTATCCGAAAGGCATTGTTGGAACGAAGGAGTTGCTTGAGGGGGTATTGCTCAGAAAGGTCAGGCCCGACGAAAGCGTACGCGCCGTAATGCGTCAGGAGTACGGCTCGATTGAGGCACAAAGCTACTTTTTTGACGCCCTTTACGAGATGGCGAAACAAAAGACAGACAAACTGATCGTGCTTCAACAAGGTAAAGCCCGGGGTCTGCTCACGGGTCTCGATCTCCTGAAGTTCAGAGGGCTGGAGATGCTTTCCCTCCTGAGAAACATCGACGCCAGCAGTACGGCAGCGGAACTGAGCATGTGCAGGAACGATGTGGAACAGGTGTTGAGAGGGCTCATGTCTGACGGGGCTCTTGCATCCCAGGCGTGCAGGGTTGTGAGCGAGCTGAACGACAGGATTGTCAGACGGGTTGTTGAACTGGCAGAGGAGTCGTGCGGCGCACCTCCCTGTTCCTACGCGTGGATGGGTCTTGGAAGCGAAGGAAGGAAAGAGCAGACATTGCTAACAGACCAGGATAATGCCCTCATCTATCTGGGCCCCCCTTCTGAAAGCATCGAAGAGTACTTTGCCCGATTTTCTGTCACCATCGTTCGTGGATTGGCTGAAGCTGGCTTCCCTTTGTGTAAGGGCCAGGTTATGGCCACAAATGTGAAATATCGAGGTGATCTGGAGACGTGGAAAAAAAGAACAGCCGATTGGATCACTTCTCCGGCTCTCGATCATAAAGAGGTCATGGACGCGTTCGTGTTCCTCGATTTCAGGAGCAACGCCGGGGATAGGGAACTTGAAAACGAATTGCGGAAATATATCTTCTCTCTTGTCGGTACGTATACTGCCTTCATAAAAGCCCTTGCGCAGCATATCGTCGAAGTTCCCATTCCTCTTGGCTTCTTCAAGCACTTTATAGTGGAAAAGAACGGGCAATACAAGAACAGGGTGAATGTCAAAACCTTCGGTCTTGTCCCGCTCGTCACGTGCCTGAAGCTCCTGGCCTGGAAAGAGGGAGTGAGCGAAACGAACACGCTCGCGAGGATCTCCGCGCTTGCATCAAGGGGTCTTATCTCCAGTGACACGGCTGAATTTCTTGAGCAAGCCTTTGAAACATTTCTTACCTTGAGGATCAAGAACAATCTGAGCGACTGGGAAAAGGGTAGGGAACCGAGCAATTACCTGGACCCGGCTCTTCTTTCGACGAGACAGAAACAGTTGCTCAAGGAGGCATTTCTCGCTGTTTCCGAGCTGCAGAAGACGACCAAAGGAATTCTGAACATCATTGATCAGCCCTTGAGGGGTTAAAAGAACAGGTTGAGGTAAAGACTAATGCGAAGGTTAAGGTTGAGAAAAACTCTTAACTTCGTAACGCACGCGATATTTCCGCTCGCGCCAGCCTCATGAGACCCGATCCTGTTTTGGTCGATCAAACGGTCGAGGAGGAAGAGGAGGCCGGATTCGGCCGCAACATGGTCGACTCGGAGTTGCATCTCTACGCATGCGAGATTAGAATAAATCGATGTTACTGGAGATGCACTGCCACACAGCTGAGCACTCTTCGTGCAGCCACGTCAGTGCGAACGATCTGATCAGACAGATTTACCGCAGAGGGCTGCAGGGGGCTGTTATTACGGATCATCACTACGTGTGGCCTGAAGAGGAGCTGGAAGCCCTCAAGATAGGGGCGGAGGTACCAGACTATTTCCTGGTTTTTTCGGGCCAGGAGGTCTCCACTTCAGATATGGGTGATCTGCTCGTGTACGGAGTCAAAGAGGTCATTTCCAAGGGGACCTCTGCTACCTACATAAGGGAGAAGTATCCGCACGCAGCCATGGTCCTGGCTCACCCTTACAGGCACGGAAAGACACCGGGGCACGATACGCTATTGAATCCTCTCTTAGACGGAGTGGAAATCTTCAGTTCCAACCATTCAGTTGCGGAGAATGCCAGGGGCTTGAGGGACTGGCATCGTTACAGATTCACCGCTATTGCCGGGACGGATACCCACGGCTCGACTTACGCAGGTGTGTATCCGACCCTGTTCGATCATCCTTTGGAAACCATAGCCGATTTAGCCGAAGAACTGAAGCGAGGTAGATGTCGACCCTTCTTCAAAGAGATTCCAAAGGCAGGCACCAACGTTCGCGTCGATGAGATTACCATCGGCACTAAAGGTGATGATGAGACCAGGGAGAGAATCATCATAAGAGAGTTTGATGCTGAAGAAAAATGGCAGTCCGCCCAGAGAGCCTTTCACATCATGGAAGAGATCGCTCATCATGGCTTCGACCGGGGGACGTACCGGGTGCCAAGGCCCATAGAGCACGACAAGGAAAACATGACCGTGATCGAACAGGGCCTGCGCGGCAATTCGCTCTTTGAGAAGCTGATCCGGTCGAGTATGGAAGATGCTAAGTTATTTGTCCAGTTAGCGGCTCAGTGGCTGGCCCGCCTTCATAACCAAAGACTCAAGATCACGCCGCCTGCGGAGTTCCTTGAAAAAGAGCAAGAGCGTCTTGTGAGATACGTCGAACGTTTTGAGAAGATCCAGCACGCGCACGCACGGAGAGCGAGAGAGACTATGGAGGCGGTACGCAAAGCCGAAATCACGTTGTACGAGAAACATCCGGAACAGTTAGTCCAGGGTCACGGAGATTACCATCTCAAAAACATTTATGTCGGCCAAGACAATCTGAATAAACGGGAAACGCTCTACATAGCCGCCATCGATTTCTCCAGCTCGCTCTGTCTGCCACCAGCGTTTGATGTTGGTACCTTCCTGGCTCAATTCCGCAACCAACTGCTCGATTACCCGGAAATATTGCGAGAGATTCCTGAAAATATATTTCTCGACGAATATATTTCAAGTGCAAAGGAAATCAACAAGGATTTTCAGAGTGAGGTCGAGCTGTTTCGCGCCCGTGCCGACTTAAGCATTGCGTCGTTTCTGATCAAGGTAGGCCTGGGAGAAAGCGAAAACCTCTGGCGGGTATTGGTGGAGGCGGAAACGGCCATGGCCCAGTTTGAAGCCGCGAGGCAGTTAGAAAACAGGTAAAGGCAGTCCTTGCTTAACCTGTCCTTTGCTTTTTCCTCAACCTTCGTTTTTGTTCTTACCTGTATCTCCGCCTCTGGCTAGGTCGCTGCCGATCTCGTTGAGTGACTGCTCCAGTTTTTTTGCCTCCTCTAGAATCGCCTCCACATACTTCCAATTATCAGACGAAGGGTCCATTGTCTTTGCAAGTCTGCGTGCAAATCCGCCAACTGCCGTGAGAGGGTTCCTGATCTCGTGAGCAACTGCTTCGAGTGTATACAGGATAGTCTCCTTGGAGCCCGCCCGGAGCTTAAGCGTCTCGAAGGACGGGAACTCCTCGGCCCCTGTACTGCGCTCTTGCTGCAGTATCCGCTCCGAAAGGCGACCTAGCGTATCACGAGCCTTCTCCAGCAGCAAGAATGTATCCTTTTCGCTTTCAACTTCGAGCTTGAGCGTATCTGCTATTCCGTTGACCTCGTTCAGCGTTGTGATCACTGCCTCGTTGATAATGTCTTGTTCCACGCCGAGGTGCATTGCGGCCGCGTAAAAAACGTTGCGAAAGTCAGCATCGGGCTGACAGATAAGGGCCGAAAGGTCATGCGCTATGCTGCATACACGGGAAATGGGCGTCAATTCGACTTGATTCTCCCGTTGATAAACACGCTGGCATGTAACAATCGTTTCAGGAAATTTCCAGTACGTCAGGGCTATTTCTCCGATTTCCCTGTGGTTGATTCCGAACCTATCCGTCTCCCACGCGAGGAGTCTGTCGAGGGGGTAAAAACCTCTGCTCGGCACGTCCTCTTTCCCTTTCGTGTAAAGTTCAAAGAAAACCAGAAATCCGATTTCCAGGGTGAGTCCTGCAACAAAGGCTTCTTCCGGATCGCAGGTCTTCAGCTGGTGAGCGAGGGACCTGGCGAGTAGACCCTGGTAGAGAGACGTACGCCAGAACCCCTCGTAGTCCATCTGCCTGGTCATTCCCATCGGGAACGTCTCTCTCAGAGAGAGGGATAAAGCGAGCACCCTCAATTGGTGAAAGCCGATCCTCATGATTGCGTGCTGGACCGTTGTCGCCGGGCAAAGAGACTTAAAGAATGCGCTGTTGGCCAGCTTGAGCAAACGAACCGTGAGCGAAGGGTCCTTTTCGATCAGGAGCGCCAGGTCATGGGCCGAACTGGCATCGTCGGATGCGAGTTCAATGAGTCTTATAGCCACTGGGGATAGTGAGGGAAGTCCGTACCCGGATTGAAGCTTTTCCAGAACTTCTCTGGCACGGTCGTCCCGCATCACGTTCCTCAGCTACATGCCGGGAGCAGAAAGACTGCTGATTTTCCTCCCGTGCCCGGCTATGACAAAAAGCATTTGTTTCATCTCTATCCTTTTTTCGCCACTTTTGTTATTCTGCCTTAGCCTGGCAACCAGAGAAGCCAGAGAAACTACATAAATCGGAGAAACCCGGCTTCCGGGTCAGTTTGTGTTGATACTAATCTGGAATCTGTAGCCCTGATAACTGAGGACAATGCCACCGGGGGTAATCTCCTCTACCTTCAGACCCGGCGCCAGACTCTGCCCTTCCTGAAGGATCTGGTCATTAATTCTCGCGACCCGTGATCCGGGCTCAGGGCTGTACGCGTGGCCAGATACTTTGAACTCCGGCAGACTGCGCCTGACGGTAGATGGAAGCTCGCTCAGGGAGAGCACCCTTGCGGACGAAGCTACCCTCTTTTCCGGTGGTAGTTGAGGCTGGACCAATTCAGCAACAGGAGCTTGAGTTTTGCGAGGTCTGGACAAGGAGGTGTCTCGCCCTTCCTTCCGGGCAACATTTGGGTGGGGTGGAGCGAATTCTTTCGCCCTGGGGACCTCTTGGATACTGTCTGATCGCTTGGGCTCTCTGGTGTTAGCAGGAGGCTCTACTGTCGGTGCCAACACCTGCGGATGGGCGGCTGGTAACCGTACAGCAATCTGTGATTCCTTCGGCCACCATGGGCGGACCCACCAGAAAATCATGCCCGCGTTGAGTAACAGGGCCCCTATGAGCGGATAAAACAACAGGCCTCCTCTTCTATGCTCAGTGGCTTCCGCAGCCGAAAGGAGACTCGGCATTCCGCCTTTCTCGCTTTTCAGCTCCGCTTTCTTCAAGGCCTCGAGAATATAGGACATGCCTAGTTACTCGCCTTTGCTTGATCGAGCGCGGGCTCGCCATTACCCGCAGCAGCGGTCAACTTCAGTATTGTTCCCAAGCCGGCGATACCGTCGGGTCTCAATCCCCTTGAGCGCTGAAACTCTTTCACCTGGTCCATGATCTCTTCGTTATATACCTGGTCGAATCCTGGTCGCGCTTCCCGCCCCTGGATCAGGGCCAACTGTCTGTCGAGCCAGGACACCACAGGTCCGCGTCTTCCCGGCCTCAGCTTCTCCTTGTAGTCGGAGGGCATTCGCCAGAGGAATATATACTCACCGGACCACTCCTTCTCGATTTTGTTGAGATCGAACGTCTTTGTTTCATTTCCGATCACGCAGGTCGCAGTCTCCCCACGGAGAGCGGTCAATGCCACGTAATATGATGCACGGTTCTTGTCGTTGAGACGTAGCACGGCTGGCCTGTTCTTCTCTCGTAGCTCACTCACACTGCCTCTGCCAACTTCCAGACATCGCAGGCCTTGATCCTTTGCCTGTTCACAAACGGTTCGCCGTTTTTCCGACCTGTAGTCGATCTGCCAGGCTTCAAAGAGTGCCTCGTATGCTGACTCCTTCGTGCCAAGGCTGGCATAATCGCCAGGCTCCTCGAGAATAGGCGCCGCCGGGCCTGCCGGATCTGCCTTGACGCGTTGTTCTTCGATGACTGGCCTGTCCTTTTCTCTTATCACCGGTTCTGGTTTCTGCAAAAACGTTGCCGCAAGACCCACACAAAGGACTAGAGCACAAGCAGCAGCCAGCCCCTCATATACCTTCCATCTTCTGAGTCGAGAAGTTCCGTCACCAAAGACCTCCCGTGCTGCTGTCCTGAGCGTCTTTATATCGACATAGTACTTTCCCTCGACGTAGGCTCCGAGCAACGCCCTGTCGCATATTGAGTTTATCAGTCTGGGTACTCCCCCGGTCAGTCCGTACAGCTTTTTGACGGTCCGTGCAGGGAACAACGGCCGTCCACGTTTCAGGCCTGCAGTTGCAAGACGGAAGTTCACGTATTCCGGGATATCCTTCTTTGATAAAGGGCCGAGGTGGTATCGTGCAGTGATTCGCTGCGAAAGCTGGCGCAACTCGGGTTGACGCAGCTTGTCTCTCAGTTCCGGCTGCCCGATCATGATGATCTGGAGCAGCTTGTATTCGTTCGTCTCGAGATTGGTCAGCAAACGAATCTGTTCAAGCACCTCCGTGCTGAGATTCTGAGCCTCCTCGACGATGAGAATAGGTCGTCGACCTCTTGCGTGGACATCGAGAAGGTACGCGTGGATCTTCGCTACAAAGACTTTGGGGCTTGTGGTATCTGAGGGATAGCTGATTCCGAACTCATCGCAGACAGTCGCCAGTAATTCCTCAACGGTCAACGGTGGATTGAGGAGAAAAGCAATTTCCAGATCTTGGGGCATGAGCTCGAGCAAAACGCGACAGACGGTCGTCTTGCCAGTCCCGACCTCACCCGTGAGCAGCACGAAACCGCCCTCACCCTTGATGCCGTACAACAGGTGAGCCAAGGCTTCCCGGTGCCCATCGCTCATGTAGAAATAGTGCGTATTGGGAGCTATCGTGAAAGGTTTTTCTTTGAGACCGAAATATTCTCTGTACATAGTCTTAAAGAGACGCTTGTATACCCCAAAAGATTAGTACAAGCATCCTGAAAAAACAATCTCTACGGCTTTTGAGCTGACGGCAATGGTTGGCGGGTTGAGTAACTACTTGCTGACCCTTAAGCAATCCAGTAGGCGATCAGCATTAGATCTTAAACTCATCAAATGTCTCCGGCGCAAAGAGCTCCTCGACCGTCATGCGTCGCTCCGAGAGGCCCTGTTCAAAGGAGTACTGACAGAGTGCATCAATAGTGACGCGGTTCTTTTCTATTCCGTAAGGCCACCAGTCGTCACCCATAATCCTTTTTGTCCTCTCCGCTTCCCAGCCGCCCCACGGGAGTATCGCGTATAAAGGCGCCCCGCCTGTTTGCTTAAGCTTTTCCAGCACCATGTTCTTCGATCGCAGGCATGCCTTGTAGAGAGACATGGCCATCCAAGGGTTTTCTTCATACACGCTCCTTTTCAGCGTGATGGTATGCATGATGGGAAAGATGCCTGTTCTCAGGTAATACTCCTTTTCTGTCTCTATGAAATTTTCAAACAGGCGTTTTACGTTCGGTGACCCCTTGGTGAAGCAGGAGGGGGTGCGGGCCGTGAACATGGCATCCAGTTCGCCGGCATCCAGCATCACTGAGAGTGTTTTGTCGTGCGGGATCGGCTGATAGTCGATATCTGGCGGTAACCGGAGCTTCAGCTTTTCCTCGCGCCCGGGTGTCTCCTGTCCTCCCCCTTTCCAATGAATCTGGTTGGGATGGACGCCATACTCGTGCTGAAAGATGCCCCGCAACCAGAGACAGGCGGTCATCTGGTATTCGGGGAGGCCGATGGTCTTTCCTATCAGGTCAGTCGGCCGGGTGATCCCCTTGTGCACGTTGACGTAAACGCACGAGTGGCGGAAGATCCTTAACGTGAAAACCGGGATCGCTATGAACCGATCATCACCGCGTGACCGCGCCATGGTGTATGATGAGAGGGACATCTCTGAACCGTCGAACTCTTCATGCTTGAGTTGCCGCCAGAAGATCTCTTCCACTTCCAGCGGAATAAAGTTGAGATCAATCCCTTCCGGTCTTACCGTGCCGTCTATAAGCGGATGCATATGCAGATAAGGTAGACACGAAAAAGTAAATGGTACCAAGCTTTGACCTCCTCGCTTTCAGCTTTTCTCCTGTGTCGCAGCGCTCCCCCGTAAGAACCACCCGCGCATAAATTCCTCTTTCTTATCCTTCGTCATTATACCAAGTTATCGAGCAATTCAAAACAAATTTTGTGCATGTGACAGCTCTGGCGGCGCGCAAGAGAAAACGACGTCAGTGAACTCTCGTTCGTATTATCCGGTTTCGCGAAGAGATAGGTCCGAGAGTCGGGCTGGACCTTTTCTGCCCAGCACCTGGTATGCTTTCACCGACTTGGTTCTTCCTTTGACGGATAGCGGCCCTAGTTTGGTTACTTCGAAGAGGTGCGAGACGTGGGCATAGGTATCGTGTGATATTACGATTTGGCCGGGTCCTGCCAGGGAGCAAATCCGGGCGGCGATGTTGACCGAATCCCCGATCACTGAATAGGCCATGGTGCGACTTGAGCCGATGTATCCGGCCATGACTTCACCTGTGTTGATGCCAATGCCGGCCCTGATCTCCGGCTCCCTTTCTGAGACACGCTTACGGTTGTAATCGGTGAGCGCTTCTTGCATTGCCATGGCAGCCTCAACCGCCAGTGCCGGGTCGTTACGGTGAGAAATCGGCGCTCCCCACACCATCATCACCATATCGCCCACAAATTTGTCCACAGTCCCCTCGTAACGAAAACCAACTTCGACCATCATTTCAAAATACTCGTTGAGCACCTCGAGTACTTGGCCTGCCCCCATCTTTTCGCACAGCGCGGTGAAACCGCGTATGTCAGCAAAGAGAACAGTGGCGATCCGGCTCTGTCCGCCTTTTTCAACTTTGAGTCTGCCTGCAATCACCAACTCAGCGAGGTCCGGCGAGAGCAAGCGTTGAAATCGTTCTCTTGTGACTGCGTCCTTTTCCATTTTCTTTGCCATCTGTGCGATCCTGATGCATTGGGCGGCATGGTGGGCAACACTGGTGAGGAGCTGAAGGTCCTTCGCACTGTAAGCCCTCACCACCGCAGATGAATCGATTATCATGATTCCCAGGAGATCCTCTTCGTAGATGATCGGCACAGCCATCGACGAACGGATATGCTGGATCATGATGGATTCGGAGGTGTCAAATCGTTCGTCGGTCAACGCATCGCCGCTGATGATGCCGACCTTTTCATGCTGGACGCACCTGACTATCGTAGATGAAACGACGAGCCTGTCGCATTCCGGCCGCATCTTGAACGCCCGGAGCACCAGCTCACCCTTCTCATCCGGCATCATGATCACAGCCCGGTCACATTCCAGAAGTCCAAACGTGCGCTCCAGAATTCTATCAAAGAGGTGACCGAGATCAAATTCCAGGCCGATGTCGCGCTGGAGACTGTGCGCTATACGAAGTTTTTCGTAGTCAGAGCGTATTATGGCGTTATCTCGGATCTCGCTCTCTGGCAGGAACAGATCCGGACTCATTGCCGATGCGGGGCGGGTGCTCAGAATGACTTCGGACTTGTTCGAGGCCTCGGGGGCCAGCTCCTTCGTGTCCCGGCACATGAAGATGCACGATGTTGCACCAAGTCCGATGCTGTCTCCATGCTTGAGGAGCGTCTCGTCTCTTATCAGCCGGCCGTTGACGAACGTGCCGTTTCTGCTGCCCAGGTCTTTGATAACGTAGTTGCCTCCTTTATCGAGGGAGATGACGCAGTGCTCCTTGGAGACGAGGGGGTCATCGATATGGACACGATTACGTGAAAGGCGGCCAATGGTCGTATCGCTCCCCAGGTCGGTTTCTTGCCTCCCGTCCGGACTATGTATAATCAACCGGGCCACAGCCACAGCCTCTTTCTTTCCGTTTGCATGCTCTTACCCTGCAAACACCAATAGCTCAACAGCAGGCGCTCTCTTACCCTCAACCCTAACCTCGTGTTGTCAGAACCTGTAAGTCACATTTACCGCGAGGAGGTCAGCATAAGCGTCCTGGAATTGCCCCGTGACACGGGTCAAGGGGTACGGCCCCAGGTTAACGTTCCCCGACGGATTAGTCCATCGCCTGCTCTGGTCCCATACGTGATTGTAACCGACATCAACGGTGTACCTGCCAAAATGGACACCCACCCCCAGGCACAGGACGCTCCGGTCACCCGAAGGTACCAGGGGATCGAGGGTCGACCGGGGAACGGGAGATTGGTCAAAGAGAAATGCCGCCCTGAGGTCGAGATATTTATTCAGCGAGTATTGAGCACCGAGCCGGTACATCCAGACGTCGTGCCAGTTCTTTGGACTGTCGAGGGAGGTTCCGTTTGCAAAGTCGGCGCGCAGGGTCCTGTAGCTGGACCACTCTGTCCACTCGGCGCCTATCTCAACGGTCCATAGATCCTGTTTCCAGGCAAGCCCGGTACGCAGCTTGGCGGGAAGGGTGATGCTGGAAGAGAAATCCTGGCGCACGACCACCTGGCCTGTGGCAGAGCTCGTCAGAGTCTGCTTGCCGTCCGTAAAGTCGTGGTTCACCCGGCTGATGTAACTGGCGCCGAAGATGAAGCTCTTCGTGATGTTGACACGCAGGCCCGCGTTGTAGCCCCAGCCCCAATCGGTGCCCTTCAGCTCAGCATCCACGGTCTGCGCGAGATTTCGGTCAGACGTGAAGGGCGGCGCAGGCAAACCAACAAAAGCCCTGTTGCGCAGATCGATGTTAAGATACTGGGCGTACGGCCCGAATCCTATGGAGAAGCGCTCCGACGGCTTCACGGCAATCACGGGGCTCACCGAAAGGGTTGTCAATACGGACTCGATGGTGCCCGGGGTAAAGCGTCCCTCAAATGTGTTGGGCCAATTAACGCCGAGCCCAAAGTGACTGAACACGCCGATGCCGGCGCTTATGTTGTCATTGATCCGGTGGGTGAGGTAAGCGTTGGGAATGGTCCACACATGATCTTTTATGGTCCAGGTCTGGCCGGGTGCTGTGCCCATGGCAGGGTTGCCATCCGTTTTGAATTGCATCGTCGGCCTGATCGCACAGGCGCCCAGAGAGAGCTGGGTGCCCTCGAGCTGAACAATGCCGGCGGGATTGAAGAAAATAGCTGACGGATCATCGGCTTGCGCGATAAATGCGCCGCCAAGGCCCACAGCCTTGGCTGATTGTTCATAGATGTCGAACCCGTTTGCGAAGAGGAACGACGGGAGCGCAAGGATCAATAGCACTGGAAGTGTTAACGCGGCTCGTACCTTCACGGCCCGCCCTCTATTTTAGTCTTGGCGATGTTCCCCGCGAGAAGATCAAGCAGTTGCTGCAAATCCTTCAAGGACGGGGGGCTTAAGAGACCGGACAACCCTTCCCAGGTGAGCTCTCCGATTCTCGCTGCTTCCAGCAGCGCTTCCCGAAGGGGTAGAGAAAAGAGCCTGATCACCTCAAGGCCTTCTCCTTCCAGGTTGAACTTAAAGAAAGGATCCATCTGGGAGAAGGCTGCATAAATGATAAGGCCCCATTTATAGTTGCGGTCCATCAGCGCCGTGGTCGCTTGCGGCATAAACACGGGAAGATTCTGCCAGTCCGGATAGAGGGAATGGTCGCCTATGAGCCTTATTTCAGGCTTACCAAAAGCCTTGATTGCAAGCTGCATGTACTCTGAGATCTGTGGGTCGAGCCCCATTTTGGAAGCACCTATCCAGTCAACAGCCACCAGATCCTCGCCCCCGATGATGGTTCCGGTAAACTCAGGTTTTTTGTCTGCGAAGACCCCAAAGATGCCGTCAGCACTGATGTAGGCATCGATGAGTCCAAAGTGAACAGGAAAGTCCTGTATGAGCTCGACTGTCGGGGTGTATATCGGTTTGTCACCGAACTCGGCGCTGTTGCAGTGGTACTCCTTGAACTTGTTCGATCTGGGAAGGGCGCCGTAAATATTCTTGATGGTCAGGGTATAGTAGGCATACGCATGTGTCTTGTTCTTCGCAAAGGAGATCCTGAAATCAGCGTCTCTCCATACCGGATGAACATCGCGCTGGGTGGGCTTGCCTGCTGCAGCAGACGCAGCGGGCGATATATACGTGACGTAACCTTCTGACAGGTCCACGATCGTGTAGTTTTCGCCGAGATACCCGACGTAACGGGCCAGGGTCCTGACATCACGGTTGGTAAAGAACGTCGCGTAGGTGCTCTGGGCCTCCACCACCGTAATGTTTCTAAAACCCTTGTCACGGATACTATCGATCAGGTATTTCACCAGGGCCGGGTCTGTGAAAGTGGACACGTCGGTCAGGGAATACATGAAGCTGAAGTTCGGCTTAATGACGATCGAAAACGTTTCCCGTGTTTTCTGGCTATCGCTCGCCGCCTTCTGAAACGCCGCTTCCAGCTTGGCAAAAAAACCTGTAGCCTCAAGGACCTGATCCAGGGCGGCGAACCGATCTGGATTCTTGATTGCAGCAACGCGGGCCTTCCTCTCGGTACCGACGGCATCGAGGTCAAGCACGCTCATGTTTTCTTCCAGGGCCAGAGCTTCCCTCTCTTGTGTGCCGGGCAGAGTGACGACGCGCCGCTGGAATATTTTGTGCCCAGGATAAAAGTTGTTGTTGATTTCGAGGAGGTCTGCTGTGGGCAGAATCAGGGCATCGGCTTTCTCCTTCGGTTCTATCGTGTCATGCTGAAACGTGCCGTCCGGATTGCTCACGACCTGATAATCCATGTATGCGACACCGCCGATCACCTTCCCGAGCAGTTCTTCAACCCAGTGCGTGACAGATCCTCCGGCTACGGAGCGCAAGATTCCGGAGCGTATCTGAACACGGAAAGTATCGTCTTTGGATGCGCTTCGTGCGGGCTCAACAGCGCAAAAGTAGTTGTGGTAAAGGGTAGGTATGGTAAAGCTGGAAAGCCTTCCATATTCACCCTCAGCAAGGATCTCGTGACCAGTGACTTCATGCAGCACTCCATCGAGATCGAAGCTTCCCTTGATATTGGAAAGCTTGTAGATATCGGCCGTGTAACCCGGAGACTTATCTTTGATCCAGTGCTCGACCGCCTTCAGGAGCGCTGATATCCAGTCAAAGACAGGAAGGAAGCCTGCCTTCTCCTTTGGGCCGCTTAACCCTTCCAGAAATTTCTTCAGTCTTTCCAGGCTGGCTTCAAAGGGGACGTTCTTGGTTTCAACGAACTGCGGCGTGAAGGTGAATTCCAGGCGTGCGGGTAGCTTGCGAAGGTGATCAGGAACGCCATCCTTGTGCATGTCCGTGAAAGAGACCTGGTAGCCGTCAATAATTTCGAAGAGATTCCCTTCGTACCTGTACGCGCCCCCGGCCTGATCCTTGAAGTCGAGCTCCAGATTTGCCAGGGTACGGTCGGAGAGGGCAAAGCGTCGTACTGATCCTTGCGTGTCTCGCAAAATCAACCCGACGTCTGAGAAGCCCCCATCCCCTCCCCAGGGAAAGCCCTTTGGATGAATCCCTGAAAAGAGAAAGAACTCCTGCTCGAGGCCAGCCGCCAGGCATGTTCCCTTGCAGACCCAGTTGTGATATTCAGTTTCATACGTACCGGGAATGATGTTCTTCAGGTATTCTGATGAGGCTTCCCGGGAGACGAACAGGAAGAAGCGGACCACGGTGATCAGTCTGCTCTTCCAGCGTGCAGCGGAGCTGATAAGATCGGGGAGACTTTCACTCTTCGGGAGCAGCATGGAAAGGAGCATGGGCGCGAGGTCGGTAAGCGGGTGAAAGTAGATGATGCCTTGTGCCGTTTTTCTCTGGCCGCTCTCCGTCCACTGGAGTATCGCATAGAGCGTGATATGATCTTCCAGGATGTCAAAGGTTCCCGGGTCGTGAACGATCCGCTTGTATCCCGAGAAGGTGTAGAGGATATTGTTCCGGCCAATCACCTGAAAGTCATACGACATTCGGCGTTCGCCGCTCTGCGGGTCTTTCCAGTAAAGGCCGAACATCGCGCCTTTCTGCAGGGGAAGATCTTCACCAAAGAGCATCTGGCATGAGGTCCGTCCGGTCATGGGCACGTGGCGTGCGTTTAGCCCTTCATCCGGTCCGTCTATCAACGCGTCAAGATCATCAATTTGTATGGTGACCTGGTATTCCAGTCTGTTCCCGGTTCTCTTCCCTTCCAGAAAGCCTTCTTCAAAGGAGTCAGCCCCCTCACAAACGTATCCCCACATCCGTTCTGTGAACTCAAGCTGTGCGTTATTCCCCTGGCCAAGGCTCATCTACACCTCCGTTAATCATGCCTATCATGCCTCCTCCAAGCAGCCTCAGATTACGATAGTGTCTAGCCGGTCTACTTACCTCATTTGGCGTACCATGCAGGTGATGATCCGCGGTCTGATGTTTTGAACCAATCCAACCAATGGAATAAATGAAACGAATCAGACCTGTTCGCCCGCGCCCAGCATTTTCAGGAATCCTCTGGTCTTTGCCAGCCAATATTCTGCACCTATTTCCTCAAAAATTACTTCCGCTATCTTCAGACTCTGCAGGGCTTTCTGGGCTTCATTGGCATGTGCGTACACGTCTGCCAGGCAAAGGTGCGCGATGCCCACCTGTGGTTTTACCTTCAGGTCATCAAGGAGATGAATCCCCTGAAGCACGTGATCTTCAGCCTCTCTGAGTTGTGTCGTGTCCCGGCTGCCGAGAATGCGGCCCAGCATAGGCAGCGCCAGGGCAACGTAATAGACCTCGTTATATCGCTGCGCTAACTTCAAGGCTTGCTGAATGTACGTGTGGGCCAGTTCCAGATTGCCAAGGTCAAAATGTATGACCCCGAGGAAGTAGTAATGGACGGAGAGATCGTAGCTGATCCCTGCGTCTGAGTGGATCTTCAGACCCTTTTCAATAAATGGCAGACCTGCCTTTGGCTCCCCCATGAAATAATGGGACCAGCCCACTCCAGCCCAGGCAAGGCCGAGAAGGATGAAGATCTGTCCTTTTTCCAGGTAGTGGATCGCTCTGGTAAAGTGGCTCAATCCCTCTTTCCCATCACCGTAGTCACAGAACACGTAGCCGTACAGCGTCTCGGTGAGTCCTAGGCTATAAAGGTTCTCTATCTCTTGCGCAGCACTGATGCCTTTTTCGAAAATGACCTTTGCCCGGTCAAGGCTGCCCATGTACCCTGTTGCGAACGCGTAGAAGGCAGATAGGGCGGTGTAAACGTTGTAGCCTCGGTCAAAACACTCAGACTCTTTTCCGGCACGCTCCAGAAAAGAAAGCACGCGCGGAGCAACGTCGATTATTTTGAGAAACTCGCCGCGAGACGCATAATTGCTGCACAGGTCGAACGCAACCGGTGCAATAAGGTTCACGTCCTGTTCTGTTTCGGCAATCCTGAAGCAGTCCTCATTGTATTTGACGCCAAGCAACGGATTTCCTTTAACAGAGTGATAGAGACCGATCATGCTGAGAAGCGTGGTCAGACATTTTGCCTCACCCAACTCTCTGCATAGCTTCTCTCCCTGGTTCAGGATGTCGAGGGAATCCTCCGGAAAACCGAGAGAGATCATTGGAGAGACCATGAGGAGGCGGATATCGACTTGCTCTTTTCTTAGCTCTTCGCTCTCCGGCCAACCAGCAAGCACCTCAATGGCTTCTCTGTAGAAGCGAAACGACTCCCAGAGCGCTGAGTTTCTTGCTGCCTTGATACCGGAGAGCTTCAGATAGGTATAAGCGACGTCAGAACGCTCGCTCCTCGCATAGTGATAGGCGAGCATCTCGTAAAACTCCTCAAGGCGATCCGGGTAAAGGGCCTCAATTGCCTGCCCTATGTCGCTGTGGATCTCTTTTCTACGCTTGAGGAGAAGGGTGTTATATGCCACTTCCTGGACAAGTGCATGTTTGAACAGATACTTCAGTTCCGGGAAAAGACTCTCTTCGTAAACGAACTCCAGGTTTTGGAGTTCCTGAAGGTATTCTTTGAGGTGCCCCTTCAAATACCCTTTGTTTGTCACGATGAAGTCAAGGATGGAAAAAGGAAATCCCCTTCCAAGTACCGAAGCGATCTGCATCGTCCGCTTCAGCTCTTCATCGAGTCGATCAATGCGGGCGGCAATGATCCCTTGCACCGTGTCGGGTACCTGAATTTCTGAGTTCTTCTTTGCCAGTGTATAACCATCCTCGGTTTTTCTGATGTATCCCTTTTCCTGGAGCGCAGAGGTGAGCTCTTCTATAAACAGTGGGTTGCCGCCAGCCCTGCTTATTATGAAGTCTCTCAAATCTCCGGTGACAGGCGCGCCGGCAAGAAGCGATTCGAGCAACTGTTGTCGTGCTGTCATGGCCAGTTCATCGAGACCGAGCCGCATATAGTAAGAGCGGTTTGCCCAAGGGTGCGTGTACTGAGGGCGATAGAGGAGGATCAGAAGGATTCTGGTATTAGCCAGCCATCCGATTAAGTAGGTCAGGAAATCCTCAGACGTGTTGTCCACCCAGTGCAGATCCTCCACGACAAGAATCACCGGTGCTTCCTGACTCACCCTGATAAAGAGATCCCGCAAGGCTTCAAATGTTCTTTCTCTTCTCTGTCTCGGCTCAAGTCGGAGATACGTGTCATCTTCAACAGTTACCGAGAGCAGTTCGTGGATCGGGGAGCGCAGGTGCGCTAGGTGCCCACTGAACCCCTCAATGCGCTCCTGGATATGTTTCCTTATGGTCGCTTCCCTCATCTGCTCTGTGATTGAAAAATAGGATTTCAGCATTTCGAGAATAGGGAGATACGCTATCGTGCTTCCAAAATGGAGACAGTGACCTTCTAAGTAGAGACAGGACCGGTCTTCCAGCATGCGCCTGAACTCAAGGACAAGCCTCGATTTGCCTACGCCGGCTTCCCCCACCAACCCGATTACCTGGCCCACGCCCGACTCAACCTTCTCCAACGCCCGGCTAAGGCCACCTACCTCCCGTTCCCTGCCAACAAATTTTGCGAGGCCATGCGCGACAGCAGCGGCGATGCGTGTATCGACTGCCCCGGCTCCGACGAGCTCAAAAGCTTCGACCGGTTGATTGCGTCCCTTCACTGCCAGCTTACCCCGGGCCCTGAACGTGAAGAAGTCTCTTGCTGCCCGCTCAGTATATTCAGACACCAGAATCGAACCCGCGGCAGCCATGCTTTCCATGCGTGAGGCCAGATTGATGGTGTCACCGATGGCCGTATAATCCATGTGCAAGTCGTCACCTATAGATGCGACGATGACGAGGCCTGAGTTGAGTCCCACACGCATGGAAAAATCGACGTTCCATTCGGTCTTCACCTTGCCGGAGAATGGTTTCATAGCCTCCTGGATGGAAAGGGCCGCGTGGCAAGCTCGACGAGCGTGGTCTTCATGGGCTATGGGGGCGCCGAACAGGGCCATAATGCCGTCTCCGCTGAACTGTGTGATCGTGCCCTCATACTTGTGAATTTCATCCATGAGAAGTTTGAAACAGCGGTCCATGAGCCTGTGAACTTCTTCGGGATCGAGCTTCTCAGAGATCGCCGTGTAGTTAACGACATCCGCAAACAGGACTGTTATGAGTTTTCGCTCTCCTTCGACGGCACCTTTCTGTTTGATGATTTTCTCGATGAGGAACCTGGGTGTGTAAGAGCGGGGCTGCGCGTAATCAATGACCGGTGGTTCTGCCTCTGTTAGGAGCTCGAAGCCGCACTGGTCGCAATACCTGGCTTGCTGAAGCAGCGGCCGATGGCAGTGGGGACAGGTTGCCCCCAGCTTCGTGCCGCACTGCAGGCAGAATCGGGCGAGATCCCTATTCTCGAAAAGGCATGCTGGGCACTGCATGAAGGAACCTCTTGCTAAGGCCTGTTCTCGATTACCCTCAATCAGCGATTGATCCGGGCCAACACGCATCAATGCCACAAAAGCAGAAGAGAGGATCAGCAAAAAGATCTGCTGCCCCTATTTCCTTCTAACTTGAGAGTTCCCTGTAGCTTGCTACAGGGGGTCCTGGTATACTGGGAAGGTGGACGCTGAAAGCACGGTCAGAAAAGGGTACCACTGCGCGTG
>Ga0209039_10000573_pt1 | contig 35696 bp, 21 predicted proteins | sample BogFormECP12_OM1_FD_188238 | JGI IMG/M metagenome (GOLD analysis project Ga0209039, IMG submission 188238) | Bog forest soil microbial communities from Calvert Island, British Columbia, Canada - ECP12_OM1 (SPAdes) (version 2) | ecosystem: Environmental > Aquatic > Freshwater > Wetlands > Bog ...
ATAGTATAGAGTTCTTGCCGCGTCCCCGCCGATGAGGCTCTTAAAACCCGGCTCCCCTCAGACTGATGATTTCGGCCCCCTTCTATCCCGGTGCCGACAGTTCAAAAGGGGCGCTGCACGGGATCGCGCCATTGATGCTCGGACAGGACCCTTCCGATATCGAGGGAGTCTGGCATTTGGCTTTTGATAACATTATGTACCACGGATATGGCGGGGCCGAATTGCGCGCGCTTTCGGCGGTCGAGATTGCACTCTGGGATATTCTCGGAAAGAATTACCAGGCGCCGCTCGTGGACTTGCTCGGCGGCAAATGCCGCACTTGTATCCCCACATACAATACTTGCCTTAGCTTTGGGCCTATCGCGGATTATGAAAGCTGGCACCATGACGCCGGGGAACTTGCCCGCAGCCTTCTTGATGAAGGCGTCGGGGAGACGCGAAAAATCGCCGCCATGGCTGAGGCATTTGGTATTCCCACCGTCCTGCACAATGTTGCCGGGCCTGTTTGCCACGCCGCATGCATGCACCTGGGGGCTCACATTCCCAATCTTTTCTTTGTCGAATCGGCCCGGGCGCTTTACAAGACATACTTCGGTGAGCTGTCCAATTATGTCCCGCGAATTAGCTGCGGAGGGTTTGCGGTTCCTGAAGGCCCCGGGCTCGGCATCAAACGGCGCTCCGAAGCCCTCGCCCGGCCTGATCTGATTCGTCAGATTTCAGAAGGCACCGGCATCGCCCCTGGACGCCGTGCTATGGGCGATTGCTGGGCGCAGTAGCCCATAAGCTCATCCTCCTTGCGAGGGACCCCCAGAAAGGAGGGGCTTCACAAACTGCGGAAAAAGCCAGCCGGCAGTGTGATTCCTGTCCTTTCGGCAATGCGCGCAAGAACTCTCGTCTCTTGATCTCCCTAACGGCCTTACCTCCATTGCCGGTACTCGCTTCCACCACCCCGAACGAATCCGCCTGTGCCTCATCAGCTCTGTTGAAAGCTCTTCTGAAATTCGCAGCCTACAATTAGAATGCTCAGCTTCTTTTCTTCGAGCCTTGGTCTCTGTTGCCACCACCAAGTCTACTCAGTCGCGAGGGGTCGACACCGTTATCCAATAAAGGTACTCGGCGCCATAGGTCACAAAGGATTCATCAGGGACGAATTGCTTCTGGAATACCTCCGGGACCTATCCAACCGAGGGTCGTCGCCTCAGGATGGGTACTGGGGCCCATGCTCCAATGGACGACAACATTGTGCGACTTTTTCATGTTCAGATGGATACGACAGACAGCATTCTCGAAGGGAGTAACCTGCAGGTTGCCGTCCCCGCTTTTCACGCTACAGTTCCATGAAACAATCTCCCCGGATTCGCGCTCAATCAAGTATGCCGAGGTAAGAGCAACTTCCTCGAGGCACTTGAAGTGCTCATGCACGTCATTATCGCAGCAGCCGCCGGGTCCCCAGAAACCACCCGTCTTCTGGTTTTCCGGCGCCAACCACCAATCGCTGATCATAGGAATGTACTCTTCGCCCACCACGCGGTCGACATGAACTCCCATGCCGGGATTGGCCGCATCCGGGACGAAGACTCTGGCTTGAACGTGCGGATCGGGAACGAAGCCCCATCGCAATGTGCCGCCCGTGACCTCGATCGACTGCATGCACGCGCCGAGTGTATCCATGGTTTGGCGCAGCCATTCCTCCTCGCCCGTCAGGAGGTACAGATACCAGGCACCGTAGGTTTTCCAGGAGGTCCAGCCGTGGGGGGAATCCAGCATGTTGGGCGTCATCAAGACGTCGTATTGCGCTTCCCAGAATCGCGAGGTGGCGCCGTGCATGCGGCAATCCGGAATTTCCAGCCGTTCGACGCATTGGTGCTTTCGCATCAGGTCGAGAGCAGCGTCGGTGTATTTCCGGCGGGTGGCGGGGTCTTTGTGCAAGAGGGCGAACATTGCCAGTTGCAGGCCGGTGCAGGAGATCATGCCATCCTCAAAAGTCGGCTGCCCCTCCGTGCCCACATTGTCGCGGCGCCGCTCCAGGTCGTCCATCGCCGCTTGCGCCGACTTGAGATGGCGAGCATAGCGGCCCTGCCAGACTTCGCTGGTTTCGCCCAGATCCCTTTCGGTCGCTGCCACCTCGAGCATGTATTTGGCCATGTAAGTGACCGAGGTGTAGTGGTTCCCGCCACCTCGGGCCCGAGGGTTGTCGCGGTAAGAACCATCCGCAGCCTGATGCTGGGAAATGATTCGGTCGGCGATGCGAGAGGCGAATTCAAGGTCGGCCAAATCCCCTCCCGCGCGGTAGCGGGTGGCCAGCAGGCTCGACATGGCGCTCGAGTTTTGCACGCGCCAGCGGCTCTCCTCATCAACGTCCGCCACCGAGTAGATTTGCTCCCCCGTTTCGCGATTGAACATGAGGGGAAGAATCCGGCAAAGGTTGAATTCAGCCTGGGCATCCAGGTTGGGGTCGGGAAAGTGCCGGCGGGCAAGCAGGGTGGAAAAATGACCCAGCCAACTCTCCATGTGGGTCGAGGCCTTCTGGGGCTTGCGGAGGGCCTCCTGACGGGCTTTGATGAGGTACCAGGACCACGGCCGCCGGACATAAACTTTGGCTTTTGACTGCTTGCCGGTGGGCGTGGCCGCCACCAGCGTATATACACCGTACTCGTCAATGGGAATGAAGCGGAAGTCCTGCCGATTGCCCTGGGCACCGACGGCAGGCGAAGGAATCAACTTGCCTCCGGGAGATCGAACTTCGAGCATCACCTTTTCCTTCGACCAAATACGAAGGGATGTCGATTCTCCCCCCGCCAGTGTGTGGCGGCCCAACTTCAGCATGGGCGCCTCGCAGGCTTCAGCCAGGGTAGGCTTCAGGTCGGATAAGTCGACAAGCGGGATGAGATAGATCGTCCAAGTTTTCGACTGGCCGGGCGGAAGCTCGGCAAGGTCCTGGGGATGACGTGCGGGCAAGGGCCCGGCATTCATCAGGTCCAGGTTGGCGGTGAAGATGCGATGAACCAGTTCTTCGTAAGACAGGCTCCAGGAAGCGACCGGGTCGGGGGAGACAATCCCGATGATTTGCCCCCGAGGACTCATGAAGTAGCCCCAAAGGTGAGTCTTTTCACAGCGGATGAGGCTGGGGAACAAATTCTCGTCCCATTCGGGGTATTTGACCATGTAGGTGTCGATCCCGAGCCTCAGGCCCGCCTTCGTAGGCCGGAACGTGGCTGAACCGTGGTTGTGGAGGCTGGCTACAATTGCCAGACGATCCTTTTCGGGCCGGTAAGAAAGGGAGAAGGTCATGCTCCCGAGGGTTTGTTCATACCCATTACTGGCGGGGCGAAGATTCACCACCTGGGTTTTCCCCTCCCATATCCCGTACCACTGTGGTCCGCCAAACTCGTCGGTGCGGAAAGGGATTCGATGCCATTGTCCATTGCGAAGATATTCCAGCCGCGTCCATCGCCCCGAATCGGAAAGCTCGCCTCGCCAGCCGGAATGCTCAAAAACACTGGAGTTCTTTTGGTCAGAGGCAAGAGCATTCCGCGAAGCCAGGAGACCACCCGTAGTCAGGGCACACCCTGCTGCCGACTGGAGGAAGCCTCTTCGATCTTGTTTACGGCCACCCAATTGCGTTTTCATTTCAATGCCTCTCTTGTCTCCTGGAATTCTAGGGAAATGCCTCTTCCCTTCGGTCAGTGAGGTGTCAATTGCGCGGGTAAGGAATTCGGCCCCGTATAGACAAACCGCAAGATCTCACTGGTCAGTTTTTCCCTTGCGTCCAATTGCTGGGTGTGAAGCTGGCTGGAGATCTGCAGTTCCTTTTGGCCACGCGCCCTATCCCCACTCTTCAAAAGTGCCTGCCCCAGCCGGTAATGCGCATCAGCCAGGTTGGGATCCAGCTTAACTGCCTGCTCGAAATGATCAAGGGCCTCCGAATCCCTTTTCTCTTCAGAACAAATGATTCCCAACTGCAAGTGGGCATCGGCATAGCTATGGTCAAGGTCGATGGCCGCTCGGAGCAGAGACTCGACCTCCGCCAGGTCCGCCGCGGGAGCTTCCACGCGAGCGGCCTTCCACAGACTCATGGCATAGTAATATCGGGCTTGAGCATCGCGGGGTTGAAGCTGCACCAGGTGCCGAAGTCGCGAGGTGACGTCGGGTGCACGAGAAGGCGAGATGGCGTATATCCGCGCCAGGAAGTAATACGGCCGGCGGTCCCGCGGGTCAAGATCGACTGCGTGGCAGAAGGCATCAACGGCACGGTCATAGGATTCCCGCATGAAAAGTCCGATGCCCAAACCAATCTGTAGCCGCGCCGACTGCGGGTATAGTTCAACACCGCGGCTTAATACCTGGATAGCTGGCTCGGGGGTACGGTGACCTAGCAATTCTGCTCCCCAGGCAAAGATGTTGTTTTCGCTCGGGTCCATCTGGGCGGCGCGTTGGTACTCTCGCGCAGCCAGCAGATAGTCCTGCTGTTTTTCTTTCACCGCTGCAAGCAGAGCGTGTAAATCCGCCGTATCCCCTACGCGCATTAAGGCATCAATTTGCTTCGCGGCGTCGTTCAGCATATCGCATTGGACTTCTGCGACCGCCAGGTCGTAGCCGTTGGCGTAAGAATCCGGCTTCGCCATCTGCGCCTTTTTCAGATACGGAACAGACTCAGTCAGCTTTCCATACTGAATGTAGAACTCACCGAGGCTATGATTGGTGCTATAGTCATTCGGTTTGAGCAGCACGGCTCGCCGGAATTCCTGCTCGGCGAGATTAACCTTCTTGAGCCGGAGCAAGTTGGTCGCCAGGTTTTCATGGGCATCGCCCGAATCGGGCTGTATCTCAACGGCCTTCGCAAAGAACGGGTTTGCGGCATTCTCCTTCCCTTCACTCGCGAGCACCAGGCCCATCAATTCATTCGCGCCAAAACTGTCAGGGAATCGTGGGAGCATTTGCTGCAGGAGGCTCCTGGCTTTTTCATACTGATGGTCCCTAAAGTACGATTCCGCAGACTGCAACTCTTGTTCGGGGGTTAAGTTTGAAGGAGGAGCCTGAGCTGTTCCTGTGACTGATACCAGCAGGAAAATGGCTAAGAAGCTTTGCGGCAAATAGTGAAGCACATCGGCTTGCCAGAGGGCCACTAAGTCACCCGCGAGCATTCGGCAGCGGCCGCCTGCACGCCCGGACCAAACAAGCCTGGGATAGCGAAAATGTGAACACCGTGCATTCACGAGCCATATCCTTCGCGGCGCTATCGTAACCTGCCCAACCGAGAAAGTCGAAAGTTCACCGATACCACCCCGGCAGAAGAGGTACCCTGTGGGTACTACGGGGTTCGATCAGCGAGGGCGAACGCCAGCAGCAGGAACTGCGACCGCATTTGCGGTGTGATCGTCTGCGCCGCTTGCGGTTTCTCTTCGGCCGCGGCCAACTGTTTCTCAATCACGTTGGTGTCGAGCGGGCCGTGCGGAAATGTCTCTTGATATTTCTGAAATACGCCGCGAGCCTTGGCCACCTGACCGGTGTTAAGGTAAAGGACGGCAAGTGCTGAATATGCGCTCGGCCAATCAGGAAGCAGTTCCAGGGCGCGGACAAAATGCTCCTCCGCCTGCTTGCCTTGGCCCTCCATCACCGAGAGCACACCCATACCCCACGCGATAGGGCCTGAGTCCGGGATCCGGGAAAGGCCAACCTCAAGAGTTTTGCCCGCCCCGATGGTATCCCCCCCGCTTAATTGCGACAAAGCCAGCGAGAGATAGTGCAAAGCATTGTCGGGGCTCTTGTCGATCGCCTTCCTATACGCTGCCTGTGCTTCCGAAAGCCTCCCCAGGCGGGTATCAACATCTCCAACAAGCGTCAGGTAGGGTTCGTCTCCCTGGCTCGGGGCAGCGATCTGATCAAGCATTTGGCGGGCATTGACGTAGTCGTGTTGCTCGAAATAGGCGTTGGCCAAATCGTACTTGGCATCATCAGACGAGGGATCTGTCGCCACGGCTGCCTGGAAGTGGCGTATAGCGCCGGGAATCAGATGATATCGCGCCAGCAGGACTCCGGCCTGCAATGATGTTCGAAAATCCCCTCCGCTCACATCATCGAGATGGCGCACGACATTCTGAGCCTCCTCGGTACGTCCCAGCTTCAGGTAGGCCTCAGCCAGCAAATAGAGGGTGCGGGGCCTATCGGGATCTCTGCTCAGCTCCGCCTGAAGTCCGGCAACATCCAATTTCGCCTGGGCTTCCGGCGGCAATCCCATCTTCTGGTCCAGATAGTCAAAAAGGTGCTGGAATGGATAGAGTCCCCCCGCCGTGTTCTTTGCCATAGTCTGGAAGATCCGATAATCACGGTCCGCTGCCTCCGTCTGGTGCAGGGCACGTTCGGACGTAGCGAGCTTATAGTAAGTCTCCGGGCGGTTGGGGTTAAGCCCGATGCATTGGCGCAGGAGCACCACGGCCTCTTGGAATTTCTTATCTTTCATTCTGACACCCGCCAATTCGAACAAGGCATCATCATAGTTGGGCTTCGCCTGTAGCGCGCCCTGGAAATAATTCTCCGCCTCCCGCATGTTGCCTTGCCGAGCAGCAATGTAGCCGAGATTGAAAAGGCAGGTCGGCTCTTGCGAATCGAGTTGCAACCCTTTGATCAAGTATTTGCGAGCTTCATCGTATCGGCCTAGGTGTCGGTAACACAGACCCATAAAAACATACGACCCCGCTGTGGGAGCAAGGTCAATTAAGGTCTGGAATTCCCGTATAGAGTCATCGACCTTTCCCGTTGTAAAGTAGCAGTCGCCTAGTGCAGCGTGAAGATCCGGCCGTTTGGGGTCAATCTTAACGCCCTCTTGAAGCAAGGGGATGGCATCCTCAAAGTATCTCTCCACCATGCTCAGGCGCGCCAGGAGAAAAATAGTGTCCGTGTTTTGAGGCGCAAGTTTATGCACCCGCATAAGAACCTGAAGGGCCGACAGGTCTCGTCCCTCGGTATAGTAAAGTTTCCCCAGGTTGTAGAGAACCGGCGCGGAATCGGGCCTTATCCCCAAAGCTCTTTGGAAAGTTTCCTCGGCCTTCACGTTATTATGATTCTGGCCGTAGGCTTCTCCGAGGTCATAGAGAATTTCAAAGGTCCCGGGCTGCATGGAATCGGCAATTTCCAGTTCGTGTATAGCTGACGGATACAATTTTCCTTCCGCCAGCAAAACACCCAATGAAAAGTGAACTCGTACGTCGGTCTTGTTCTGATCGGAAACTTGCGCGGAAAGCGCGGTGGCATCCTTCGTTCGTCCTGCCTGAAGGTATGCGCTCAGCAGACTCATCGAAGTGGGCGTATCAGGAGGCTGGACCTGCCTGAAATACGCTATCGCGTGCTCGGCTTGGTGCTCAGCTAGAGCGAGTCGCCCGAGATTGTAATTCGCGTCGCGGTTATGAGGATCGAGGTGGAGGGTGGCGAAATACTCCTTTTTTGCCAGGTCGGCCCGATTTTGAGTGAGGTAGCTGCTGCCAAGATTATTGTGCGTAACGGTCGACCGGGGGTCTATTTTCAGGGCTTGCTCAAATGCCGCGGCTGACCGGATGTAATCCTTCTCCTCCGTGTAAATAATGCCCAGCAGGTTGTAGCCTTCGACGCTTTCGGGCGAGAGCCGCAATCCCTCAAGCACAAGCTCAGAGGCTTGTGATAATGATCCCTCGCTCATGAGTCGCTGAGCCGTAGCGAACTTATTTTCAGCACTTGGGCTTGTGGCGGAGGCCTTCTGCCCGGCAAAAGAAAACGTATACAACAGGCCGCTCAATGCCAGACAAAGCGATTGCCGCCCAATCTCTAGGCCCAGACCCAGCCTGGACCGCCATAAAATCCTTCCCATGGGGCCGAGAGGCTCCTTTCATCTCGTCATTCCTGCTCGTACAGACCTGTCCAGTGATTTAATGCCCCGCCACAGGGAAGGTCACCCTCCTCAGAATCGCCAGTCTGGAGCCCATGGGCACTAACCCCACATTCTCGCTTTGCCCCGTATCAAGATTGATCAGCTTGCCCTCCAGACGGATCGGGGCGAGATCATAAGGATATAGCATGTTAAGGTCATTTTCGATTCTGGCGGTGAAGCCGAAGTCGCTATTCCCTGCACTTGTTTGTAGCGCGTAAGACCAATGTGCGCCTTGGGCGGGAAAATATTCCAGGTCCGAAAAACCAGGAAGGTCGTAATCCTTGACGTCCTTCGCGATTTCGGGAATTGCCAAAGCATAAACGAGCGGCCCTCTTTGCAGGGCGATTTCACCGTTGGCGGCGGTAGTTCCCACGGCGGTCTCACTGAATTCGAGCCGCACTTGGTCCCCCTTTATCCACTCCTTCCGAAGGAGGAAGTAACTACCTTCTCGACGCACCGTTGCGCCTTCGCAAGTCACCCGAGTGTCTTTGGACCAACCCGGGTTTCGAAGCGTCAGGGGGAAGTCAACGGGCTGTTCCGGAGATATGGCGAAGGAGATCGCCGAGGAAAACGGATAATCGGTCTTTTCCTCAATCTGGACCTTGACTCCCTTAACCATCGTTTTAACCGCGGAGGGACCATAGAGCGTCGCAGCCAATCCGGTTTCACCGGCCCTCATCCACATCCCCCGGACGTATAGGGGGGTAATCTGAGCGGAATTGGGATTGCAACACACCGCGACGTCAGTATGCGTCGGAGAGAACTTGTCCCTGCCTTTCAGATCTCCGTCGACCCGATAGCGGTTATCTCTTGTACAGTAGGTAACCCCCTTTCCGATAGCGAGTCCGGCCCCCTCAACGGCGTTAAACATGAGTTTTTCGATGTTATCGCCAAATTCGCTGTTGCCAGCTTTTTGCAGCGCCGAGCAATAGGTTGTGAGTAATTCCTTCATCGTACAGAATTCGTAATAAGTGGTTGTGGGGTCCGGTCGCCGCCCTCCGATCTCCTCCATACTGACAACCGCCCCGCTGGGCAGGAGGTAACGCGCGAGCTTCTTGAGCCCATTTTCGTACGCCCTCCCCAAGTCTGGGTTCCCGTTGACGAAATAAGCCCACAGAGGCACGCGGAGATGTTCGACTGTGGTCGGACCATGATCAACCAGAGGTTTTTCCAAGTCAAGCAAGGAGACGAGGGACCCATCTGGGGTCGCGGGGCTACTTGCACAGTAGTCCTGGTAGAGCCAAACGCCAAAATCCCGGTAGGACACGTCGCCGGTTAATTCATAAAGTCGTCCCAGAACCTCCACGAACATCAGCCCGTGGGAAATTCCATCCCCGGGGTAATGAGGGTTTGGAAATGCCGTCATCTTGCCGGGGCCATACTTTCCCATGGTCAACTTCACAGCCCTTTCCACAGCATGGAGGACTTCTGTCTTGCCCGTCAGTTCGTAGTATGCGAGCAGGGCGCGCAGAATACAGGTTTGGGTCCAAAGCTCACCATTAATATGACTTCTCGAGTATCGAAGTTCAGGGCTATAGACTCCGATATAACCGTCTGCATCCTGCGTTTGAAAAATATGTTGGACATAAGCATCGCTCTTCCGCATCGCCTCGCGGTCTCTGGTTAGGTAGGCCGCCATGATGTAACCCCGATGCCAGTTCCCTTCCGTTTCCCCATTCCACCATGTGCCTTGCTCAAAACCTTCCTTTGCAACGTTTGGCCTGCCGGGAGCGTTCCGCCCGCTGCCAAAAATGTCGCTGCGTGCCTCCGGCGCGAGCTGGTCGAGGTGCCCAATGGCACCCTCACGGAGATTCCGTTCCATTTGGGCCTTAATCCAACCGGCGGGCATTACCTCGCCGAGGACCAGCCACTGGAAGCGAGGAGGCACTGCGTAGTGCGGTGAACCTCCATCGTTTGCAGAGGCAAGGCCCCCGATGGCTGCCAGGCCGCATGCGAGCAGAAGAAACCGTCGGTACTTCATATCCTCTCTCCTTCCTGTTAGGTAATCTCAGTAGATCGCTTCAAGAGGGTGCTATATTTTTCAGCAATCCACCTGGCCTCTCCGATGGAGTCGCCTGCCGGAGTTGAAGGAAACGTATTCCGCTGGTGGGTCCATGCCTCTTCCCACTTAAACCAGTCGATCGGTTCGGGGCTAGGGCTGAGTAACCCCCTGATCTGCGCATCGATCCACAGCTTCCAACGTTCGTAATAGAAACTCTTCAACAATCCAGACCACTCACGGTTCGAGTAGTCATGTAATGATTGCGCCGGAAACTCCGCCCCCCACACCGTGACGAGGGTCCGTGCATTCTGCTCTAACAAGTCCTTGTCCGCCAGTGTCGGTCCAAACCCGCGCGCCTCCGAGATCCATTTGCCGAGCAAGAATTCCTGCTGGGTTGCAAGCAAGCCGTCTTGATCGAGGATGATCTCAAGAAACAGGCCCGTTTCGTGCTTCACTGCGCCGGAATCCCGGGTCCTTAAAGCGCGAACTATTTGTTGATACTGCCATGAGCCTAAATTTCCAAGCACCTGACGTGTGACGTCGATGAGGTCGTATTGGAAGGTAGGGAGCTTGCCGAAGGTGTCTACCGCTCTCAATAAGAGCTGCCAGGCCTCAACCAAAACAGCGGGATCGTACTTCCTTTGGATTGTTCCCCAAGTCGAGGCACTCTTGACATCGGGCCCAGGGCGCGCGCAGAAGACGGATTCTGGTGGACCTTGCTCGTCGATAGAATTCACGCCGAAAACGCTATCCTTAAGAAGTATCCATGCTTTTTCAACTTCCGGGCAGCGCGAACCGTAACGCTGTCTTGCCTACGCCGCCGTCCAGTGTGGCAGCTTGGGTGACTTCGACTCCCACCCCATATCATAGAGGAGCTGATAGGAGGGATAATCAACTGTGATCCCTTCCATCACCGCCCCAATGCCACTCATGCGGCCCCAGCTACGAGCCTCGATGGGGTTTATTGCGGTCTTTTGCCATTGGCCATAGAGGCCGACCCTTCCGCCGAAGCCGTTGACGATACACCAAATCCACGGGTGCCCGTTATAACCGTTTCGCCGCTTGAACTGTGGCTCGCCTTCGCCATAGAGATCAAGGATTAGGGTGTCCTCTTTGACTGTTCCCGCGAGCATTTCGTCTCGAGGATTCGCTTGCCAGGCTTGCAAGACCCACACGGCACCGGGTCGAGCCTTTCGCATGGCGGAGTGGATTGACGCGCCGGCCTGTTTGAGGTCGATGTTCGCAGCAACTCCCTCATGAAAGGGATCGCCTGCAAAGAATCTTGCGTCCCCCAGCAACTGGCGCTGCTCTTCATACCAGATTCCCGCCATGTGCGCAAATAGGGGGTCGCTGGGAACGAGCAGATCGGGTCGTTGGTAACCTTGCCATTTCCCTATGTCGATGATTCTTGCTTGCGGGTAATGATTTTTGAGTGTTGTCGGGACTATACCGTGGAAACCTTGGAGAACGGGCTGAATGCCGAGGGCACGGACTCGGCTTAGGATTCTCACCTGAAGTTCTGCCCTGCGATCAATCAGGGTTTGCGAAACGGGACCGCCCCATCCCTCCAGGTTTCCCATCTGCAAGAAGGGTGTGAAAGCCGGTCCGGTAATAAACGTACGGATTTCGTCTTCGGTCTGCCCCATGCGTCGCAGGACGTTCTGCCAGACGCGTTCCTGCCCAATAACCGAAGCTAGAACCAGGTTGATCCCGTTCAGCGCCATCCAATCAATTTCATGTTCCCAGCGCTGCCAGTCCCAGAAGGCCATCGAATAACTGTAGGTGCGTAGTTTAAGTAGTACCGATAAGGGTAGGGGGAGCCCTTTCGGACCTTTCCGGTTACTTCCGGCCAAAGTCTGGGCAGATTGAGCTGGTCGCCCGTCCAAGAAACTTGGGCATTGCAGAACTCGCGGAGATAATGGTTCAGACCATGCGCCTGCGAAACAGGGTTATTGCCCCGCAGGATTAGGCGGTCGGCAACCGCTTCAATTTCAAATACGTCGAGACCCGTTGTATCTTCAATAGATTCGAAGGTGAGGCTTTCGGCGCGCGCTCCGAGCACGCGAACAGCCAATTCTGTTATGGCCGTGTTTTCGGCCGTAACCTGAGAATTGTTCCTACTGCCTTCAAACGACCTGGAACTGTCTGTCACGAGGATTCCCGCCAACACGTTGGAGAGGAAGTCCCGCCGGCGAATGTTGGGTGATGCACCCTTCTTGTCTGTGGCGGGCAATTCCTTTTGGAACCTGCTCCTCACTTCTTCTCCCATGATCTTCATAGGTCACTGCATCCTCATTGAAACTCCGTGTGTGCTGCTGGTTAAAGTGTAGAGCTTGCCCTGCCAGCGCAGGCCGGTAAGCCTTCCCTCAAATCCCCGTGGTAATTCGGGATTGACAATCGCGAGTTTCCCTGCCCAATCCGGCTGGAACCCAAAGAACGAACTGATAATCACATCTGCGAACGCACCGCCGCACAATTCATTGGTGGTCTGATCTTCTCGTTCCGTAACCCGCACGGGAGCATCATACTCCCGCCCGCGTAACTCATGCGATTGCGAGAATGGCCCTTCATGGGTGACGGATTCAAACCGATGAAGGGCGTCGAGCGCCTCTTTCTGATACCCGAGTCTGTTCATGGTTGCAAGGGCAAGTGGCGGCCATGCGTCGTAAGCCCCCATCGGGCCATGGTCGGGACGGTCTGACTGGGGAGCAGCGGAATCTTTCAATGACAGGGCTCGGAGCCAGTATTTTGCCATGAGCTCCTGCTCGACGAAGCGCACCATTTCGCTTCGCATCGAAGATGAAAGATCTTCGGACATCCAATTCCCGGTCATAATGAAATCATATACGTGGCGCACTCTCTGACGCTTCCCGTCAGGCTGTAAGCAATCCCATACTCCCTGGCCGGGCACATAAAGGCGCAATACTGCAGCGGCCAGATGCTTGGCCTCTTTTCGCAACTGTGCCGCCTCTCCGCCCTCACCTCTCGACTCAGTCAGGTCAGCGAACGCTCGCATCATTCCAACGTTCGCCGCGTTCAGTGACGCCACTGCGTGAATATAGGTGGGAACACATTCAAGAAGATTGTCGGCTGCCCCGTAATCGGCCAGGGAAGAATCACTCCTGACAAGTTGCCTCCAATGGGTAGCAAGATTCCTCATGTGTTCGGTGACGGTCTTCTCGCCTGCCGTCTCATTAAGGAAAGCCCTGTCTCCCGTCACTTGCAGGTATGCCCGGAGCATTTCAAACAGCGAGATGTCATTGGCTGAATACCACGGGCCACGAGCTTGGCCACTGAAGGAATCCTGAGCATAACAGCGGTGAACGTTCATGGTCAGCCAGCGCTTCAGTTGCTCTCTCATCATAACAGGATCGAGCAATGCCGTAAGTACCGAAACGATCGCCGAGTCCCAAAAGTACGTAAGGGTAACGGCATACTGCGGCGCGGCAGTTATGTAGATCCGGGGCTGCGACGTGAAATTCGTCCGGAGCATCAGCAACTCCGAAGACAGTATGCTCATATAGTAAATGCGCCGGAGAGCCCCGTCAGGCGTGGTGAGTACAGGAAGGTTGCCGGAAAAGTATCCGTTTCCAGGCACGAAAGCGTCCGCGAAACGCTTTTCCCAAAGCGTCTTTGCAGAATCGAATGCTTTTTCAAATCCTCCGGCCCACTTGATGGCCAAATGCGTCGCCTTGTCGTCGCTGTCCGCGACAGCCATTACGAACTCGATGATTCGAGTTTGCCTGGGATTCACCGGAACCTTCCATGTCACCCGTCCGCGGTTTCCCTCTAACTCCAGCCGGTCCGGCGTCTGGACAAACGCGAATGCCACGCACGCTGAAGACCTTGTGTGGCGGACGAGAAGAACGCTTCCTCCTCCAGCCCGATCCGCCGTGAACTCATTCCCGTCCTTGGGCACCGGCAGGGTCCAATCCCAACCACTCTCATATTCACCGACCCGTCCGGCAAGTTCCGCTGTAATCTCCAGATCTTGCGCTGTCCTCTGGGTGTTTTCCAGCATCAACCGAAAGAGAACTCCCCGGTTCTCATGGACCAGTCGGACTGAACTTTCTACATCCATCTCGGCTGACCTGTTCCTGCGAAGAACCTGATAGGCGTACCACCGGCTGTCCGTCGCCCGTAAGGGGCGGCCGTTGACCCGCAGTATCCCACTGTCTTGCGCCTGAGAGAAGGGTGGAAACGTAAGATGTTTCACACCAACCATATCGTCCGTAGCCTGCAGCGAACCAAGGAAATTGCTTAGGGCAGGATAGCTTCCCAATGAACTCATGGGAAGCCAGTCGCCGGCAAGTTCGTCCAACGAGGGAACTCCAGCCTGTTTACCCGCCGAGCGTGGATCACTCAATGTAGACGCCACACCCTCGGCCCGAGCGTTCGAGCCAAAAGCCAGACTTGCTGCAACAAGATTTCGCAGGAAGGCACGCCTCGATGTCGGCCCCTCCAAAATACCCGATGGAAAAATCCCTTCAGTCGAGTCAGCAGATTCTATTGTGCGCATAATGAATTCCCTCTATTTCCAGCAGACGTAGCTCCCCCGAACCCGCCACGCTTCTGGAAAGGTAGGATTGCCTCCATTTGCAGCCTTCGGGGAAAACGATCAGCTCATGCGGACTTGCACGGTGAGAGTGCAGCTTAAGATCGAAACTCGTTGCCCTGGCCTTTTCGAGCGCTTACTCGACGGGAATATAGACTTCCCCGCAGTATCAACCACAAGAACTCGGTCGAACATACGAACCGGGAGAGAGGGGCAGACCAGGACTTCCTGGTCTGCCCGTAGTGGGTTTCAGAAGTAGAACTTCAGCGCGAGTTGAATCTCCCGTGGGTCGTTGGCGCCATCTCGAAGGGATGTAATCTGGCCGAATGTTGCCGTATTGGTAAAGTCCGTATACGCAGGATTTGCGAACCAAGGGGTATTCGTTAGATTGAAAAACTCCGCTCTGAACTCGAAACGTTTGCTTTCTGATACAGGGAATTCCTTGAATAGTGAAAAGTCCAAACGATGCTCGCCTGGCCCGTGAGCTTGGGTGGAAGCACCCCCCAGTGGGGCGAAGTTGGTTTGTCCGACACTGGTGGCCACGGCAGGGTTCGCAAAGGCAGCCGGGTTGATCCACTGGTTCACATTGTGCGGCCCACCGTAGATATTCTGTCCCGGGACCAATAAAGCATTGCAACCAAAGTCCGCAGTGGTGCCAATTGGGCAGCCGATATTGAAGGGCATCCCATCTTCCAGGGTCATGATCCAGTTGATTTTCCATCCTCCGATGACCTGGTTAACCACTCCCTTGCTGTCGTGCAGAAAATGCTGACCGTTTCCGATCGGAAGGGTGTAAAGGCCACTAAAGTGAAATAGGTTCGGCACATCGGCATCGCAGTATTCATAATCAGCCTTAATTCCGAACCCTGGCAAATCCGGCGCTCGGTATCCGGAGGTCGTACTCAATGCTGGCGAACGCCAATCGGACCGGCAGTGTGACCACGTGTAGTTGGCCAGGAAGGTGAATCCTGAGCTGAACCGACGCTCGAAAGACGGTTGCAGAGCGTTGTAATACGTATTCCCATCCGTCGCCTCATAAGATGACCCGCGCGCGAAGTCCTGGAACGGCACGTAGTTTTGTGGATTCAACCCGGGGGGAAGTATCTCAGTGGGATTGTTGGTCCCGGCAAATTCCCCCTGGTGGTGCCCCTGGTTTCCTACGTACGACACTGCGAACGTCTGATTGGGTGAAACCTCCCACTGGATTGCAATGTTGTAATCCTCAAAGTAGGGGGTTATATAATTGTATTGGCGCCCGGCCAAACTCAGACCCTCCGCATCCACTTGCGACGGACTGAAATTGATTGCCGAAAGCCCCGTTTCTAAAGTCCCGAGGGACCCATTAGGAAATGCTATGGGATGGGCGGCATCGGGATTGAAGTAATAAAGGTCATAGAGGAAGGGGTAGTTGTTGCCAATATCGGGGCCGTATCCAATGCTCCCGAGGGCGCCATAAAAGATGCCATAGCCTCCTCGCGCAACCAATTTAGGAGTGAATCGATAGGCAAATCCTACCCGAGGCGCAAAGTTGGTGTCTTGGGCGTTGCCGAGAGCCAGGTTGTTTGAACAAGTCACTGTAATCCCATCCAACTGGGTAAGTGCCTGGAAGGAGGATGACAGAGGGGTACTGGCGGTATTACAACGCTTTTGCGGTAGTAGGAATTTGGCTCCGTTTCCGGGGGGGGCCAGGGACAAAATTAGCTTGGGCGCCAAATGCCTCAGAATAAGGGGACGTATAGTCCCACCTCAACCCCAGATTTATCGTCAGCTTTGGGGATATCTTCCAATCATCCTGTAGGTAAAGCCCGTAGTAGTTGCGTCGATCGTCAGTCCCGGAGATGTTCGAAGCATACACCGTATCGGGGCCGCCGACGTTGGCAAACCCACCCACTGAGGAGGCCGTAGGAGTAAGGAGCAGTTGTGCCATGCCGGTTCCCCCACCGCCAGTGTTGGGCACCTCGGTATAGGCACCCCCAAAGTCGAACCCCCCATGCGACCATGCCGGCTGCAAAATCGGGGTCATAATATAGTCTCCCTGGAAGCCAGCCTTGAAAGTATGTTTACCATAAACCTTGGTTAGGTTTTCCGTGAGATCCCACGTCGCAGAACTCGCCACAGTGGGGACCCACCCGGCCGTTCCCATCGCCGAAAGGCCGGCGAGATCGATGGGGGGAAGACCACCGTTGCCGGCTACTTGAGGAATGCCCTGGATACCGTATTGTTCCGGGATCCCCATCACGGAGCCGTGGGAACCTAAAATACTCACGGGGGACCGGCTATATCCCAACCGGACTTCGTTAATCATCGTTGGGGAAAAGAAGTGCGTCTCGCTAGTCGCGAAGGCTGCTGCCCGGTCGTCCCGTTCGCCCGCATTAAAGAGCTGTCCATCTCCTCCCACACCCGGAAAAATTCCCGGGTTGATTATTTTCCGATGGCTCCAACTCCCCACTACAAACATCTGGTCCCGAGAACTGAAATTGTGATCCACGCGAAGATCAACTTGGTTTGTGCCGTCCTGAATGGGCGCGGCGTACACGTAATCGTTGTAAAAACCGGGCAGGTTCGGCGTGGGGTAAACGTTGAGTAGCTTGATGGCATTCTGATCGAGCCGACCGGCGGGTAGAAGATTGAGATTCGATTCGATTGCAGAACTCGTAAAGTCTGTGATGCCGACAAGGCTTCCCTGGTAGAAAGGATCCCGCACAAAGCCGCTCTGCTGGGCGGCTATGCCCGTAGTCGGATCATCTTGCCCGGCCGTCACGTTGCGTGTCGTAGCCGGGTCAAAAACCGTGCCGAGAGGAAACACTCGCCCGAGGCTGTCAGATCGCGTACCCGTCGCGTAAGTAATCAGATCTTATAGATTCGTATAGCCTTCCCTCATGCTGGCTGTGGGGACGGTATCAATAGAGGTTGTTGCCTGGCGGATACGGGTGCCTTGATAGTCTACGAAAAAGAAGGTCTTGTCCTTGCCGTTGTAAACATGCGGAATGTAAACGGGACCGCCGAAAGTTCCTCCAAACTGGTTCTGTCGGAAGGCCCCTTTGGGGATGCCCGATGAGTTCTCAAAGAACTGCGCCGCATCAAATTTATCATTGCGTACGTACTCGAAGACATTGCCGTGAAACTTGTTGGTTCCTGACTTCGTTGTGGCATTTATAACTGCTCCCGCCGAATGGCCAAATTCCGCACTATAGTTGCTCGTCTCGACCTTGAATTCGGCGATGGCGTCTGGGGGCGGGAGCGCAACATAGGGTTCGGGGAGGGTCCACGCTTCGTCATTGTTATTGATACCGTTAAGCCGGTAATCATTTTGCTCGAGCGGGTGGCCGTTGGCAGCAAAGTAAGGGCGTCCGGAGGAATCAGGCTGCGAATAGGTAACTCCCGAACCAAGCTCGGCAAGCTGTGTCCAATTCCTGCCGTTCAGGGGCAAGTTGTCGATCACTTGGGACCCCACCGTCTGGCCGAGCGAGGCGTTCTGCGTTTGTAACACCGGGGCCGCAGCCTTCACTTCGATGGTTTGAGTCACCGCCCCAGGAACAAGGGTGGCGTCCACGACAGCGTCCTCTTGGACGTGTAAAGTCATTCCAGAGTGTACAAACTTCTGGAAGCCTGGAACCTCGACTTCGATTCTGTAGCTCCCAATCCGAATTCCTGGAAACACGTAATATCCGCTTGGCCCTGTTGTCACGGTGAGACTAAGGCCCGTTCCTTCATTCGTCAGCGTGACTTTGGCTCCTGGAATGACTGCACCGGATTGATCCTTAACCGTCCCCAGGATTCTTCCCGTATCAATCTGGGCTTGCAGAGGGCTGACCATCAATAACATGAGCAGTAAACAGGCTGCTACCGACAAAAGCCGCTCCTTCCGTGAATTCATAGATAACCTCCTGAAAATACATGACGCCAGGACCCGACGCAATCGGCAATCCGTCCAGCCGCAAGCGAGCGCGCCCATGCTTCCATAGCGTTTTAAGGTTGTCAAGCGGAACTTCTTGGATTAGCTTACTTCATAAAATGACCCGGATCCAAGAGCTTGAACAGCCACGGCCAGCTAGTTGTGAGCGGGGATATGGGGCGAGGTGCCTTAACCCTGCGCATAGCGGGGCTGGAAACGGCGGGTCTATGAAGATGGCGCATCGCATAAAGAAAAAGGTAGATGAGCGGGCCGGGGTTTCCACAACAACGGTTTCCTCCACGACCGTGGGAGCGAGAACCTGCAAGCTTGCCGCCGAAAGTGAACACGTGGAGGATGCCCTCGCTGTTTCCCGGCATCAAGATGACCGAAATCGCTGGAGGTGACCGTTGCAATACTTAAATGGGCTGAAATCAAGTATCACGACCTCATTTTGCCGTCTTCTAACCCTAGTGTCGGACCGATCGCACTGTGATGAAGGGATCTTGAAAAGCCAATCATCCATTGTTGCTGCATTTCTTCTACCGCTCATTGCTGCTGGAGCCTTGGCGCAGCTTCCGAAAGCGCCACCCAGCCCCGAACCTGATGATCGATACAAGGCAGATATTCTGCTCATCATCGCCCATCCTGACGACGACACGTTAATCTCCGGATACCTTGCCAAGGCAATCTTCGATGAGCACAAACGCGCTGCTGCCATCGTTTGTACGACTGGCGACGGTGGTGGCAATTTGATCGGACTCGAGTCTGGCGCCGCTCTGAGGCAGGTGCGCATCCTCGAATCACGGCAAGCATTGGAGTTCCTGGGTATGACCAACGTGTGGTATTTGGGTTCCCACGATACGCCCGGTCAGGATGTTCTTTGGTCACTGGAGAATTGGGGCCACGGTCGGGTCCTGGGAGAAGTCGTTCGCTTGGTCCGGCTGACCCGTCCGGAAGTTATTATCTCCATGCTTCCCGATTACGTGGCTGGAGAGAATCACGATGATCACCAGGCAGCAGGGGTAGTGGCAACCGAGGCCTTTGACATGGCTGGGGATCCCAGCGCGTTCCCCGAACAGGTTGCCGCCGCGCGTGACCGACTGGGCATGATGAACTTGACCGATGGGCTTCAACCGTGGCAGCCAAAGAAGATCTACTATTTCACGGATGCGTTCGATAATCCTTCACAATACTCGCATGACAAGCGAGCGCAGTCTCCTTACCGTAAGAACTTTCTGGAAGGCAATGGTCCCGAGTATTCAAATTCTCTTGTCTCACCGTCCCGTCATGTGTCATACGGTCGGCTTGCCGCCGAGGAGCAGAGCTTTTACCTCACTCAGGATGGAAACCGTGGAAAGGAAGCTCTCGCCAAGGGAGATGTTTCGGAATTTGAACTGCGGGTCCACTTCATTTTCGGCAAATCACTTGTTGAGGGCAGCGTCACGGGTGATATTTTCGAGGGAATAAAACCGGGTCCCATTCCTTTCGCTCGAATTCCCGGGTTCCAGCCGCAAACCCGCGAGGGCTTATCGGTCGATTTCGGCGGAGCGTGGGCGTTCTATCCCGGCTTCTGGAAAGCACACGACCTTCAACAGATACCTCGATTACTGCTGATCCCTGAAGTGGCCGTTCCGAGGGGAGGAACCTTGCGTGTCCCGCTGCTCATTCGGAATGACACAGAGAATCCCAAGGAAGTCGGCCTGACAACAGTATTACCCAAAGGCTGGACCGAAAAAACTGGATCTGCCCTGTATCCTGTGAGGGCGCACGAGGTGTATTCTGCCCAGGCGATACTGATCGCTCCTGATGTGGAAGGAATTCAATGGCAGGAGATCACGTGGAATGCAGAAGCCAATGGCCACCTCGTAACTGCTATCAAGCTGCGCGTGCTCTCTGGGGCGAGCGGAGGACTGCCGCAGTAGGACGGGGCTTTTCGCTCGGTGCGTAACCCGATCTCTGGCAGTAATCCGGTCCGCGCCACTGGATCGATTCGGACATGCTGGAGGTTGCCAATTCTTGGCTCACCAAGGTGCACCGCGGACTTTGGTGTATACTGGCGGCGCTGACGGCTGGAAACGATCAGCGCGCCATGGCAGCGGAGGCTCACGAAATCCTGACCGACAAATCTGAAACCATTATGACCACAAGGATCAATCTTTCCTATGTCATCTTCTTGGCCGCTACGGCAGCGCTAGGAGGGCTGCTATTCGGGTTTGATATCGCCATTATCACTGGCGCTGGCCCGTTCATCACGGAGTATTTCAAGCTCACTGACCTGAGCCTCGGCTGGGCGTTCAGCTCACTTCTATTCGGTTGCGTCATCGGTTCGATTTTCGCGGGGCGGATTACTGACTTCTCCGGCCGCCGAAGAATTCTGCTTTGGGTGGCGTTGTTGTTTGCCGTGACCTCGATAGCCACTGGGGAGGCGACCAGCTTCACCTTCTTTGTTGGGGCACGTTTCATCGGGGGGCTTGCCGTTGGCGGCGCCTCCATCCTTTCTCCCATGTATGTTGCGGAAGTGTCCCCGCCCTCCCTGCGAGGACGAATGGGTACGCTCTACCAGTTGTCGATCGTCATGGGCGTCCTCATTTCGTATTGCATCAACTACTTGCTTCGGGATGCCGGAGCCTCGAACTGGCGCTGGATGTTCATCACCGGCGTAATTCCTTCGCTGCTTTTCTTTGTTCTGCTTCTCCGCGCGCCTGAGACTCCGCGCTACTTGTTTATGGCGGGCCGGCCGCAGGAGGCCTTCACGATCCTCGAGCGGATCTCCGGACGGGAGACCGCCGAATTTGAAATCGCGGAAATGCGCACCAGCATCGCGGAAAAGAAAACGACATGGCGCGCTCTGTGGCAGCCGGGAATTCGGCGCGCGGTCGTGGTGGGATTCTGCCTGGCCATCCTGATACACGTGTCTGGCATCAACACGATCATCGATTACGCTCCAGCCATCTTCAAGTCCGCGGGCTGGAAGATTGATGCGGCCCTGTTTTCCACTTTCATCGTCGGCGTTACCAACTTTGCCTTCACGCTGGTTTCGTTCTGGGTGATCGACCGCTACGGCCGCAAGCCGCTGTATATAGTCGGGTCGCTGGGCATGGCGGTCGCTCTATTGCTTTTGGGCGTGACTGTACTAACAGGTCGATTTCATGGCGCCACTGTATTGGTGCTGATTCTCGCTTATTTGGCGTTCTTTGCCTCCTGCATCGGACCCGTCTTCTGGACACTGGTCCCAGAGATATTTCCCAACTACATCCGGGGCACGGCGATGACCGTACCGGTGCTGACCCAGTGGATCGCAAATGCCGTGGTCGTGCTCTTGTTCCCGGTGGCATTTCACCAGATCGGCAAGGCGATTACTTTTGGATTCCTCGCGGCAATGGCCCTGGCCCAAGCCATTTTTATGTGGCTTTTTGTACCCGAAACCAAGAACAAGCCATTGGAAGAGATTGAGGAGTTCTGGAAGTTGGCTGTCCGGTCTGGGCCTGGCCTGGATCGGCAGGCCAAGGACGTTAGCGTCAAAGCATAGGAAGCACTAAAGTATTCTGGCCAATTTCTGAACAGTCTTTCGATTTCCCGTTGCCTATTTATTTGTACCACAAGCGCGAAGGGGAAGAGACTTTCTGCGCACGATTCAAGTCAAGCCCTGAGTATGCAGCGCAAGTGATTGCGCTCACGCCAAGACAGATGAGCGCCGACAAGATTAATTGCAGGTTCCGACACAGCCATGGTCGCTGACAACCCATAAGGGCTCCGAGCATGGGTCAGGTTTGAGCTGTCTGGCGAACTGAAGTCCAGTCTATAAAAGGGAGGCATTGGCAATGATCAAATGGAATCGGCGTGAATTCATGCAAGCATCCACCGCATCCTTGTTGTTGAATGGCCTAAAGGTTTCCGCGTTAAATGGCGGTCCAGATAAGGTTGATGGCAACGATTCTGCATTTGTGCGCACCAACGATGAGGGGAAAAGCTGGACTTTAGGCAACGCCCTCGTGGAACGAGAAATTCACTTCGATCCGAAGCTAGGCCTGCGCACCGCGAGCTGGCGCCACAAGGTGACAGGAACCGAATTCATGGGGGCCGGCGGGAAATGGGGACCCCAGGGTCACGAGTTCTCTGTGTTGGTGGATGGAGATTCTTTTCGCGGATCGAACGGATCTGCTTGGGAACTCATCGATGCCAAAACTCAGAAGCTCACGCCCTCCGCAAGATCTTTAATAGTTAATCTGCGCGCGAAAACGAAGCCAGTCGACGTAGCAATCTTCTACGCTGTTTATGATACGCATCCAATCGTCCAAAAATGGATCGCCATCACCAACCGTGGTGCGGCTCCCGTGACCCTTTCGCACTTTATTTTTGAGAGCGTGGGCGTCGCAGCGGGTCCCCCCGACGTATTGCAGGTGTCGGGGTTTTACGGCTCCCAACCGCGGGAATTGTTCTTTACCGGGAGGGTTGACGACACGGCTGTCCTGGAACGGAATTCACTGACCGGGGAAGGCTTTATTGCATTGAACGGTGCTCCCGGTTACACGAAGCGGACGGAACTTGCGGGGTGGGGTGAAGGCCTCGAATTGATGTATGACACGGACCTTTTTCCCTTCGAGCGCAGCTTGCAACCCGGAGAGACGTTCACCAGCGCGAAGAGTTCGATAGCCTTCTTCGTCGACGGTAGAGGATTCGCTGATCCACGGTGGGTGATACCCGCTTACACTTCGCAGGTCCTGATGAAAAAGGGGCCGGGTTACCAGTCGCCCTGGATTTACAACACCTGGGAACCTTTCGAGCGGGGAATCACCAAAGAAATAACCATGGATTTAATCTCTGCCGCCGGCCGCATGGGACTCGATGTATTTACCATTGATGATGGATGGCAGGCCGACTACGGTGACAATGCCATCAATCGCCAACTCTTTCCTGACGGTCTGGACGAAATCCGGGCTGCCGTGGAACGGAGGGGGATGCGCCTGGGCCTGTGGGTGCCGCTGGCCGCCATCAGCACGAATACTGCGGTCTATCGGGAACACCCCGAATGGGTCTGCAAAGACCGCGACGGAAAGCCCAAGTTCACGGGGACCATGGCGGGTTCGCAGGCCGTGATGTGCCTTGCCTCTCCTTACCGGGAGGTGGCCGCCAAGCGCATCAGCGATTTGATTGGCCTCTATCACCTGGCCTACGTCAAGGTGGACCTCACCACGGTGTTTAATGCCTACGGCGAATCTCCGGGCTGCTACGCGGAGGGCCACGACCACCGCACCTGGGCGGAATCGCTCGAGCGCATCTACGAAGGCATCCAGTATGTGACCGACCGCATTTACCGCGATCATCCCGAGGTGTTGCTGGACCTCACCTTCGAGCTGTGGGGACAGAAGCACATCATCGACTATGGCTTGCTGGCGGCAGGTGACTTGGACTGGCTGAGCAACGTGGACGATGGCCGGCCGGGGTCGGCTGGTCCGCGCCAGGCCCGGACGTTGCTATACATGCGCTCGTTGGCCATCCCGTGCGAAACGATGCTGATCGGTAACCTTCAGGCAGAAATGCCCTCCATTGAAGAACGACTGGCAACCGCCATGGGCGCGGGTCCACTTTTCCTCGGTGACTTACGCAAGCTGACGCCCGCGCAGCAGGATTGGTATGGCGAAAAGATTCACTGGTTCAAGGCGCTACGCAAGGATGTCGCGCTTCTCGACGGGTTTTTCCCCCTCGGCAACTGGCAGCAGCCGGGAGCGGCCACCTGGGACGGATTTGCGCGCCTCAGCCGCCAGGGCGAAGGAATGATTGCTCTGTTCAAGAACAATTCCCATCATGAGGAAGTTGACGTAGCGCTGCCGGTTTTCCCAGATGGAACATTCCACCTTCGCTCGGCCATGACCGGACAGACACTGGGAACCCACACCGGTGAGGAGTTCCGCCGGGGGATCAAGATTCTCCTTCCGCCGGAGCACAATACGCTGGTGCTGGAAATCCGAAGGTAAGTGCTGCTTACAATTGAAATAAGGGGAAGGAAGTCGTCAGGCTCGCCCGTGGGAGGGCAGATCGCTTCCAATCCGTGCGCCGCTGCGGCGCGCCGTCGCGGGTCCAGTCTTCTTGCATGTTCTTTCAAAATGAGGGGTATGACCCGCCTTTGAAAGAAGGACACTTATCACGCCACTCGCTTGGCACGTGGTTTCTCGCGAGCTGAAAGGCCAGTCCGTATAAGGTAGGCATTGGCAATAATCGGATTGAATAGGCGTGAACTTAAACAGCCGTACTGAAGGTACCTCCGCTTGCCCATACAACTATCTAGCCGACAGACTGCTTCTCCGTAGTGGCAACACTGCGTGCCGCTTTCATCAACTCATTGCGAAGCTGATTAGAACCCGGACCTCCCACCGACCCATTCCAGTTCCCGTGCGCAGGAATCGAAGCGGCGCGGTCGTTAGATGGCTTGTCAGATCCGCTCCCGCCGACAGCAGCAGTGGCCGGGCCCCCTTCCGCAGTTTTGGTGCTCGTGAACAAGTAGTTCCATTTCGGCAATTCCGCATCCCAGAGCAGCGCCACCGACACACCGCGGTGCAGGGCATGGAGGTAGCAGGATGCGTGGTTCGCGGCGGTAAATTGTGGGTTGCTGCTCCAGCCTCCGTAGAACTCGGAGATCCAAATGGGGAGATTTGTCCTGGAGCGGAACTGGGTGGCGATTTTCCCGAAGTAATCCGTCAACGTCATCTTCTTGGCTTCCTCGTCTCTCTCGCGCGCGTAGGGGGATAGCCCGCCACCCAACCATCGAAGCAAACGAAGTCAGCCCCATGCTTGTGCTGAAACCAGTAATCAATCACCGGCCAATCTTTGGGTTTGGGACCATCAAAGGGATAGTAAGGCCCGCCGAGTGGAGCGTCGGGGCGCACGGACTTTACCGCATCGTACACGGCGTTATAAAAGTTAGTGTATCGCGCCGAGTCCCAATTGTCCGCCGCCTTGTCCCAGTAACCCTTGTACTCATTCCAGATTTGGAAGTATTTGACGTCGGGATAGCGCTGCACAACCTTCTGGCACAACGCCGCGAAATCTTCCACGTGGTTGTCGGCGACGCGGTCGTCGGCCCAGCTATCGGGCCCGGTCTGCCGGGGGAAATCCTCGCCGCTGGTCTTCATCCATCCGGGAGCAGTGCAGAGCGTGATGACCAAGGTAGCTCCCATCGAGCGCATCAGCGCGACGCGTTTATCAAGGCTCGTCCAGGCATAAACGCCCGGCTTGGGCTCAGGATTTTCGGTACCCCAGTCCATCAGGTGTTGATTTTGGAACTTCAATCCGTCGGTCAACAAGGATTTGGCCCGAGCGACGGCTTGGGGATTCCCCTCTTGCCAGTTGGGCTGGGTGTGCGTGACGCCAATGCTGAAGTGGCTTGTGCCCTCGGGAGTGGAACGATCAACCCGCACCATAACGGGTCCCTCCGCGTACACGGGCGCCACGAAAAGAAGCAGAATCATGATTCGAACCCACTCACGAGAAAGTCCGCTCAGGTATTCATGGCCAAGAGTGAGCATGGAAGCTCCGATTCCCGAAACTCGATCGTGTCAATAGAAAATGAAACGAAATAAAAAGCAGAGATTCTACTTGACATGCGACGATTAACGCAATAGATTTTGCCCCCGGAAGACAGAAAAGGATGGCAAGAGAAAAGTGCCATGCCCTTTTCCCTTCGGCCCGCTGAAAGCTCAAGATTTTGCCCGTGGAAGGCAATCCCTGTTTTATGTTGTAATGCGTCGGCTCGGGTCTCTTTGCCAGGCTACCTTGCAAGTCGGATTTAAATAAGGAGGCATGCCTCATGTTTCAGCGACTATCAGTGTCTGATGCTCGCGCGATGAATCGTGCTCGCCAGGCGATGTATGGATCGGGACTCTTGTTGGCGCTTATGCTTCTGCTGAATCCGGGAGTTGCGTCGGCGCAGTCGTACAGCGGCTCGCTAACCGGAGTGGTAACCGATGCCAGCGGTGCCGTCGTCCCGGGCGCCGATGTCACGCTCACCGATGTACAAAAAGGGTTCGAGTACAAAGCGACCACCAACGCGACAGGGAGCTATCTCCTGCGCCCGCTCCCTCCCAGCACTTACAGTTTGACCGTGGATGTGACAGGATTTAAAACGTTTACCCAAAAGGGAATTATCCTCGACGTCAATCAAAGTTCCGCGATCAATGTTCGCCTGGAAGTGGGCAGTACGACCCAAACGGTGAACGTCACCGCGGCGGCGCAATTGCTTTCCACGCAGGATGCCACCACCGGCCAGGAAGTGAACCGCACCTTTATCAACGATTTGCCCCTCATCGGCCGGGGTGTTACGGATCTTACTTTCTTGGCTCCGGGCGTCAATCCCGCGCCGGGTTGGACTTTCGGCTCCATCAACGGCCTGTATAATACGAACAATTTCACCTCGAATGGTGGGCGCAATGCTACATCTGACATGCTGGTGGACGGGGTCAGCGCCTCGGGCTACAACTCGAACACGGCCATCCAGTATCCTCTCTATACGCCCTCCGTGGATGCTGTGCAGGAGTTCAAAATCCAGCAAAATAACTTCAGCGCCGACATTGGGTACAGCTCCAATACGGTGCTCAATGTGGTGACGCGTTCCGGCAGCAACCAGTTTCACGGCAGCGCCTACGAATTTGTCCGCAACCAGATCTTCGATTCTAACAACTGGTTCAATAACGCCTACGGCATCAATATTCTGCCTTTGCGCTATAACGATTTTGGCGGCACGGTCGGCGGCCCCATCAAGAAGGACAGGATGTTTTTCTTTGCCGACTATGAAGGTTCGCGCGCCCACACCATGAGTTCGGCGTTCCACGCCGGCGTTCCCAGCCAAGCCGAGCGCCAGGGCAACTTCGGAGAGCTTTGCACCTATGCCGGAGGGACGTTCGATTCGAACGGCCTCTGCAACGCGCCCAATGGCGCCGGCCAAATCTGGGATCCCTATTCCGGCGTCTATAACGCGGCTGCGGGAGGGGCGGTTCGTTCCCTGTTCATCCCTTACAACAACATGGCCACTTACCAGAGCCAGGGCAATCCTAATCTCAACGGAACGGCCTTGCAACTTCCCGCGCAGCCCGGCAACCTGATTGATCCGGTGGCTTCGAAGATCATGTCCTACTTTCCGCTGCCCAACTTGAACGTGGGCGCCACCAACTATAACCCTTATGATAATTGGACGAGCAACGGAGTGGCCCTCAACACCCACGATCAATTCGACGTGCGGATCGACCGGCGTTTCGGTGGCCACGACCAGCTCACCGGGAGGGTTTCCTATGCCCGCAGCCCCAGTAATGGAGGAGCACCTTGCTTCAACAATCCCATGGACCCCTGCTCGAGTGGTTCGACTTCCTGGCAGCAAAGAGCCATCGCTCTGAATGAAGTCCACACGTTCAGTCCCGGCACGGTGCTCACGCTGGGCTATGGCTTCGCCCGCCAGTTTGTTAACCAGCCGGGTCCCGCCGCGAGCTATCCCAATTTTGACCCGGTCAAAGACCTGGGATTCCCGAGTTACATGGGAGATTCGGGCGTCAAGGCTTCACCCGTGATCGTTCTCTACGGGGGCTATTACGCGACGGGGCCTCTCAATGCGATCGGCGGACAGCCTTGGGCCATCCTTCGCAACGCGGAGGAAACTCACCACCTCGTGGCCGCACTCGATCACATGCAGGGCCGCCACGAGTTCAAGTTCGGCGGCGAGGTGCGCGTCCATCGGATCGACCAAGGGCAACCGGGTACTCCCGCCGGGTACTTCACGTACGACTACACCACCACTTCCGAGGGACCGAACTACGGCGGCGGAGACGCCTTGGCGGGATTGTTAACCGGAACCAGCACGACCGGATGGGGGCAGTACGAAATACCCCCCTACTTCGCCATGCAGAATATCGGCTACGCTTGGTACTTTCAGGACAATTACCGAGTCAGCGACAAGCTCACGTTAAACCTGGGGGCCCGTTACGAATTGGAATATCCACGCACCGAGCGCCACAATCGCGAGGCGTGGTTCGACCCCACACTGGCTTCGCCCCTCGGCAATGTGCCCGGCTTGGGTCAAATCCACGGTGGGGTCGTCTATGCCAGCAACGCGGAAAGGCATATCGTGGACACGAATTACGCGGGGATCGCTCCCCGCGTTGGATTATCTTATCGTTTGCGGCCCAAGCTGGTCCTGCGCTCGGGTTACGGAGTCTTCTACAACCCCAGCCAGTTTGTGGCCTCGAGCCCCTCAGGCAGTACGGGCGGCACCGACGGATTTGATGCTACCACGAGCTGGCTCGGCACCTACCAAGGTGATGGGGCCACGCCCTGGGGCCGGTTGAGCAATCCCTTCCCGAACGGTCTTGTCTTTCCGACAGGAAGTTCCCTGGGCGCCAAGACTAACGTTGGTACGGGCATTGGTGAGTACCTGCGCAATTTGATCGCGCTTCCTTACACCCAAACCTGGAACGCGGGATTCCAGTACGAATTGCCCGGCGGCCTGGTGGTGGAAGCCAACTATGTGGGAACCAAGGGAACGCATCTTTACTTCGCAGGCGCTTCGGCGTTGAATTATTTGGGTCCATGGATCGAAAAGGCGAGTCCCACCGGGATTGCCAACCTCATTAGCTACGTGAATAATCCCTTCTATGGGATTATTACCAATCCTTCATATCCACTTTCCAACCCACAGGTTCAGGCGCTTCAACTTCTTTACAAATATCCACAATATACAGGGGTTAGCACGCAAAATCCGCCTTGGGCCAATGCCATTTACAACGCCCTCCAGTTGCGGGTGGAGAAGCGCCTCTCGAGGGGGTTGCAACTGCTCGTGAATTATACCAACTCGAAATCCATTGATGATGCTTCGGTGGGAACCAATACCACTTGGCTGGGCGGGTTCATCAGTCAAATTGACCCCAACAACCGCAAACTGGAGCGCTCCGTCTCCCAGTACGATATTCCCCAGGTTCTCAACATCGCTTACGTTTATCAGCTTCCCTTCGGAAAAGGGAAACGCTGGGGAACCAATTGGAACCGTTGGGGGGATGGCTTTTTGGGCGGTTGGCAGACCAACGGCATGTGGCGCTTCGATAACGGCCAGCCGATGAGCCTGGGGGAGCAGGGCGGTGGCTTGGCTCTTCCCGGTTATGGGCAGCGACCAAACCTGGTCGGACAGCTTCGCGTCAACTCGCGGTCTAAATGGTTCTGCACGGATCCTGGATGTGGCTACTTCGCGAACCAGGGCTCGACGACCGAGCCGACGGACGTCGCTGTGCTTCCTGGCAACTACACGATCGGTAACGCCCCGCGAGAATTGCCCGACGTACGTGTGCCCGGCACCAGCACGGGCGCTCTCTCCCTCTTCAAGGAAATCAGCCTGAACAGGATGCGCGAGGGGTCAAGGGCAGAATTCCGGTTGGAATCGTTTAACGCCTTGAACCATCCGCAATTCTGCGGACCCAACACCACGGTGAACGGTGGAAATTTTGGCCGGATTACCTCTCAGTGCAACTCGCCGCGCGAGGTGCAGTTGGCCTTGAAGCTGTACTGGTAGGATTGGCTGGTTACCGAAAACTATGCGGTCTAAGCGACGTTGCTCGTGGTCGCCAAATCTGGAGTGTCCGGTTAAAGAGGAGGGCGCTCATGACGAGCTTATCCAGAGGGTCATTTATGGGGAAGCCAAGCTCTAACGCCAATCGTTTCTTAATAGCGAACGTGCGGAGGTTTCTGGTCGGCGTAGGGATTGTGGTTATGACAATGTTCGGGACCGAATCACCAACCCTCGGCCAGGTGATCGACACCAAGGCGTCTGCGCCGGCTATAAGTACTCCTTTAGCGCTCACGATGTCGCGGGGAGCGTGTGTCGCGCCTCCCCCGCAAGCGGCCGGATATTGTCTTAAATTTTCCGCCGATTTCAATCCGCTCAATCTAAGCCCCAATGGCCTGGGCAGCTTTACCTGGTACAATCCGGGCATGTGGTGGGAGTCTCCCGCTCCGTATAATAATATTTTCGTGCGCGATTCAACGCTCAACTTGGTTTGGAGACGCGGACAATCCACGGCGGATACGAGCATCTCCACGGCTGCCCCGGACGGGTTGTATTACCAGGCATGGCATTACGGATATTTTGAAGTGCGGATGCGCTGGGACCCTGTTGTCGGGGCTTGGCCGGCGATCTGGATGATCCCTATTCAAAACATCACGAACCCGGGTGGTGAACAAGGCGAACTCGACATCTTTGAAGGGCAAGGTAGCACTCCCGAGGTATTCTACGGGACCATCCATGACTGGGTGGGCAACCAGGATGTGGCCAACAATAACTGCTGCAATGCTTACCAACTGCCCGCCACAGTTCAAGTGTCCCAGTTCCATACCTACGGAGTGCTTTGGACTCCGGGACATGTCACTTGATACTTTGATAACCAACCCCTAAACACTGTCGCGACGTACCCGATTTTTGACGACCTTAAGCAGAAGTACTATCTGATCCTTGGCAGCCAGGAAGGCGCGGACTGGACATATGGGGACACCTCTGGAGTCTCGGCTTCGAGTATCTGGATGCAGGTTGACTGGGTTCATGTATGGCAATAGGAGGAGAGTCGGCGCCCGGTCGAAGATGTTGAGGGCAATTCCGTATCACACTGTGGCCGCAACCGTGTTCCCGAAGGGGATCCCAGTTTTGCAACCCCCCATACGGAGGGAATGAGCCGTGTCACTACAGGGAAGGCGAAGATTCGCACGGAGCGCTTTAACCGGCGGTTTCTCGCTGGCCATGGGGGCGGCGTTCCCCATGCCCGCCGCGTCGGACCAACAAACCACCAGCCAGACTTACCTCGACGTTCGCCAGTTCGGCGCCAAAGGCGACGGCAAGACCGACGACACCCAAGCGATTCAGACCGCTCTCGACACCGTCGCCCAAATCAATGGGTTGAGCCAGCCGGTAGCGATTTTCGTGCCGCCCGGGGTCTATTGCAGCCGAAGGGTCCAGATGCGATCGAATACGGCTCTGATCGGGATTACGGCCTATGACTATAGCCAGCCCGGAGGCTCGCAGATCAAGCTGATCGATGGTTCTGCCTCCTGCCTGGTCGATATTTCCGGGACGCGAGGCGTGACGATCCAAGGATTGTCACTCAATGGCGCTAAACTCGGGACCAACGTGCACGGCATCATGCGTGAGGATCCCGATCCCAGCAAGAACCCCCATGCCCACGAAAACGCCTCCCGGATCGAAGCCTGTCAGGTGGCCCATTTCAGCGGGGACGGCGTCCACATGATGCATAGCTGGGCCTGGACCACCCGCCATTCCATGATTGCTTACAATGGCGGACACGGCCTGAATTACGTCGGCTGGGACGGATTTGTGCACGATTGTTGGCTGACCAACAATCGGGGCGCCGGTCTGGCAGCCCACGGCCCCGAAGGCTTTACTTCCGCCGTTACTTTCGTCGGCAACCGCATCGAGTGGAATTATCAGCAAGGTATCTTAATTGAGAATGGCAGCGGCATGATGCAAATCACCGGAAATTTCTTCGACCGGAATTACCTTTCTGGCATTGCCGTGACCCCAGGCAACGCCCCCTCCCGGTGCGACCAGATCACCATGACCGGAAACTTCTTCTACCGCAATGGCAAGTCAGCGCCCGGAGAGTCTCCGGACTCCTCCCACCTTCGATTGGAAGAGGCACGCGGGATCACGTGTGTAGGCAATGCTTTCCGGGCAGGTGACGACAGCGGCTCCAGTAAGGGCCCTTGCAGTCCTTCCTACGGAATCTGCTACAAAAACCTCCAAAACTGCGTGATCACCAACAACGTTTTCCATCAGGGCGCGATGAAGACCCTGATCATGGGTGGTGGAGGGACAGGTGTGATCGTGGAGAACAATCCGGGGTCCCTGTTGGTCGCCGGCTGAATAACCTCGCAAAACGACCCGGGATTATACTGCCTCCTCACCTCGATGTTGACCGCAGCCACACTTCGAATGCGAATCGTATCCTTTCTAGCCGCATGCCTGGTTTTGATTCCCTCGACGCTAATCGCCCAAGCCCCCCCAGACCTTTACGGCCAGGTGATTGCCGATTTCAATCAGCAGAAATACCTCGAAGCCGAAGCGGCTCTGAAAGCCGTCTTGGACCAGCACCCCCGGGATGCGACTGCCCTGGGTCTGATGGGTGTGGCTCTGGATGGTCAGAAGCGATATGCGGAAGCCGAGATGTTCTATGAGCGCGCCGTGCAACTCTCCCCCCGCTCCGCATCACTTTTCAATAACCTTGGAACTCACTATCTCACCCAGGGCGATCAGGAGCGTGCGCTAACGGCCTATCTTCAGGCGGTCAAAATCAATCCGCATGATCGGAATGCCAATCTTCAGCTAGCGCAAATCTGCATTCATACCAAGCGCGGAAGCGAGGCGCTTCTGCACCTCGATCAGTTGTCCAAGGACGAACAGGGAACGCCCGCCATCCGGCTGCTGCGCGTGCAGGCCCTGGCGCTTGCCGGAAGGCCTGCGGCCGCGGAATCTCTGCTTTCTGACACCCTGAAGCAATCCGGTGATGATCCACGAGTGGCATTTTCCGCCGGCATGATTTTCGCCGGCTGGAAGCGTTACGCGAGCGCCGAGGAGGCCTTTGCCAAGGCGTTGCAGTCGGCCCCCACGGATTTTGATGTCTTGAACAACCTGGGACTGGCGGCGCTGGGGGCCCGAGACTTCGCTCGCGCTGCGGACACCTTCCAGGCGGCGTTGAGGCAGCGGCCCGACGACGTTGACTGTCTCTACGGCTTGGCGCGCGTTTATGACGGCCAGGGCCGGGCCGACCTGGCCGTTGTGCCGCTCGAGCGGGCGGAACGCTTGGCGCCGCAAAGGCCGGAGATCCTGCTGCTTCTGGCCAGCCTCACCGAGAAACTGGGCTTCTACGGTGACGCCGCCACGGCTTACGACCGCTACCTGAAACTCCGCCCCCACGATGATCTTGCCCGGCGAGAGCGCGGATTCGCCCTGGCGCGTACGTCTCGAACCGCCGCCGCCCTCGCGGACCTCCAAGCCTATGTCCAGAGGAAACCCCGCGACGCCCAGGGCCTTTACGAGATGGGTGTCGTCGAGACCATTCACGATCGAACCAAGTCCTTGGGACACTTCAACGGAGCCCTGGCCATTGATCCGAATTTTTGGGCGGCGCGTTACGCCCGCGCGGTGCTGTACTTCCAGGCCGGCCGCTACCTCGAGGCCCTGGAGGATTTGAAGTTGGTCCTGAAGCATCAGCCGGACGATGTGGGCGCGCTCGACACTTTGGGCGAAACCTATCTGCAACTCCTACGGCCTCGTGAGGCCGTGGAGGCATTGGGCCACGCCGCCGAACTTGCGCCTAAAGACCCCATTATCCTCATGCACTATAGCCGCGCTTTTATGCGCGATAAACGGCCGGACGAGGCGCAAGCCGCCCTGCACCAGTTTCAGAGCCTGGGTGCGGAGGCGAACGCCACGCGACCGTCCAGCGGCTTATTCAGTTTTCTGGAACTCTCCCCAGTCCAACAGCGTGCTCAGCATCTCGCCAGCCTGGAAGCCCGCCTCCGCGTGCATCCTGAGGATGCAACTCTTAAGGCCGGCATCGCGCAAGAGGAACTCGCCCAAGGGAAGCGCATTGAATCCTTGGAAATGTTCCATCAAGTCCTCGCCGAGGTTTCAGATACTGATCTCCTCGAGGACTGTGCGCGGGCGCTGCTGGACGACGAGCAGTACGAGCCGGCCCGCGGGTTTCTGGAAAAAGTACTTGCGGCGGAGCCTTCCCGAAACGACGCTCGCCTCGAGTTGGCCATCTGCCTCTTCCACACGGCGAGTCCCGCTGCCGCGCTCGCGGAACTCGCCCTTATACCAACCGATCAGCAAAACGGTGACTTCTTCCTGCTGCGCGCGCAGTTGCTGGACGCACTGGGGAGGCCGGAGGAAGCGGCGGCCGCACTGAATCGAGGTTTTGAAGCTTCTCCCACCCGCGCGGACCTCTACTTTCAAGCCGCGCTCTTCCTCGTAAAACACCGCCAGGCTCGGCAAATGGTGGATATGCTGGGACGGGCGGACCGGATGGTCCCGGATGATCCCAAGCTGAAGCTGACTCGCGCCATCGGCTTTGAAATGCTCCGCGAACATGAACAGGCGCTGGCCCTCCTGTCCCAACTCGAGTCGCGCTCCCCGACCTGGTACCTGCCCTACGAGATTCAGGGCATTATCCTGACCATCCGCATCCGGCCGGCAGAGGCCAAGCCCGTTCTCGAAACGGCCATTGCGCTCGGAGCCCATGACGCGGAGGTCTACTTCTATCTGGCTTCGGCGACCATCGACGCGAACACCGAAGATGTTGGCGCAGCGCAGAAAGCCATCGACAAGGCGCTCGCCCTTGACCCCAAGGACCCTTTCACCCAGTCGCTGGCAGCCCGCATCGCTTACCTCGAAAAGGACTACCCCTCCGCCATCCAATATCTAAAAGCCGCCCTGGCGATCTGGCCGGATATGGTCGAGGCACATCAGACCCTCAGCGCAACTTATCGTGCCCTTGGCGAAAAGGATAAATCTGTGGAGGAGTTGAAGGCGGTCCTCCGCATCAAACAGCAGAACGCCACGGCGGATCAGTCGCCCCCCTTCCCCGTCGGCAGCGAGCTTTTTGGGGTTCGGTCACCCGATAGTTCAAACTCCTCACAAGATCACTTTTGATTCATCGCCGACCGTCATTCCCTCGGCGCGATCCGGTGGTTTACGCGGTCGCCCTCAACCCTAAGATAAGACTTCCTGTCCCTGGGCCACTACGACTCGCATAAAGAAAGCCACAAGCCAAACCGAGCGGGTGATGGAAGCCGAGGTAGAAGAAACGGTGGGCGATTGTGCCTACGGGGGCGGGCCGACGCGGCGCGCCTTTGCCGACCAAGAGCGGGTGCTGACGGCCAAGGTGCCGGCCAGTACCAACGGCGATTGTTTCCCCAAGCGTGAGTTCGCCATCGATTTAGAGAAGCAGGAAGTGCGCTGCCCGGCGGGGCAGACGACGAACGACTATCGCTCGGCCGGAGAAGGTCAGGGCGGACGCTTCGTGTTTGCGGTGGCCACCTGTCAGGCTTGCCCCTTGCGCTCGCAATGTGTACGGGGAAAAGGGTCGCGCACCATCTCGATCCAGGCGGAAGAAGGCCTCCAGCAACGAGCGCGTGGGCATAACCAAACCGCGGCGGGACGGCAGAGCTTGCGCCAGCGCGTGGTGGTGGAGCATCGGATCGCACGGCTGGTACAGTTGGGAATTCGGCAGAGCCGATACTTTGGGAGAACCAAGACCCGCCTGCAGTTGGTGATGGCGGCCGTGGTCGCGAACGTGAGCTTGGT
>Ga0209039_10000574_pt1 | contig 35680 bp, 33 predicted proteins | sample BogFormECP12_OM1_FD_188238 | JGI IMG/M metagenome (GOLD analysis project Ga0209039, IMG submission 188238) | Bog forest soil microbial communities from Calvert Island, British Columbia, Canada - ECP12_OM1 (SPAdes) (version 2) | ecosystem: Environmental > Aquatic > Freshwater > Wetlands > Bog ...
GTCTCTTGCTCATGGTCACTGCTCTCCTTTCGAGTGGTTAGTATAGAGCAGCGTCACCACTTATGCCACTGTCCAGTTTTTCCAGACCGGCTCTTACATACGTTCTTTCACTTGGTAATTACGTGCTCGTTTTGGCGAAACGAAATGCATCCGTTTCTTGACGTGCTCTTCCTGGTACGGAGATTGCATCGACCCTTCGGGTTACTGGAAAAGTTAGTCTACTTTAAGGACTGAGGAATCTAACTGTAATGGAAAAGAGATTTGTTATAGCCCCTCATCCGGATATCGAATTGGGATTTAAGAGAAATGAACTTGAATATTTTTTGACGTTTCCTAATTCTGGTACAAATTCGGATACAGGTCTCATATTTTACATAAGCGGTTTTGGGGGATAGAGCCGACTCAGAATATCAACGCACCAAATTAAGACCATATCTAGCTGACCACTATAATTGTATAACGGTGGGCATTAATTATTTTGGGATTGGCAACAGAATAGAGACTGGAGCCACCTGTATAGCAGACAATAACTTTGCATCATGGTTTCGGAAAATTTATTCTGCCGTACTTGACCCTTGTGGTCAAAATAGCGCTGTGGACGCCAACGGGTTGTTCAAAATTATAAAGAAAACAGGGATAAGTAAACTCGATGCCCGATGCAGACTTACACTTGTGATAGCAAAGGAAGAATACCAGTCTTTTGGTTTTTTACCAGCCATAGACCATTTACAAGTATTAGGAGAAATATTGAAGCAGTTCAATATTAATAGAAAAAGAATAATAGCTCTTGGAACCCCTTATGGCGGGTATGTCGCTCTGCTGCTTGGCAAATTTGCTCCGAACACATTTTCTGTAATAATAGACAGTTCAGGATTTGTTAACGCTAACTTGAGGTATATTGTAGGAAATGAAATCCTTGATCTCGAAGGAGAAGGCTATTGGGACTTCAATGGATTGCGCGTGTATGGTGTTACTAATTCACCGTGGACTATACTGGACGAAAGCTCTCCTTGTTTCTTTTCAGACAGCTGCAGGGATGTAAGGAGTTTGATCCACGAAAAACATACACTAGAATCCGACACAAAATATTACATATTCCATTCTGCAGAGGATGGTGTGGCGCCCATCCACTTGAAGGAGAGATTTGTTGATATACTGAGAGCTAAGAATGTGCGGGTCTATTTTAAAAAAGTAACCAGCGAAGACATAGATGGCAGAGTCTTTAAAAATACAGAACACGGGATGAACGCCTCAATGAGAGGAGTTTTCGATTTGGTAGCTGGATTAGATAATGATAATTTTTGTAAACAGAATAGTAATAACGATTTTGATTTGAAAAGCATTCACTCGTACGATTGTGGCAGAAAATCGTATATATTCAAATATGAGAACACACTCAATGTTAGCGTCGAAACGATATAATTTTGCCCCCTTTCAATCGGCAATCCTCATTCCTAAACGTTGGTTGTTATTCCTGCTTTGTAAACACCCGGGCGGCCGAACTGTGCGTGGCCGGCGGTCAGAGCGAGTGGTATTTCGGTATGACGTAAGGGCCTTCGGGCACGACGGCTACGCGCCTGTCCTGTTTCTCCCTCACGCTTTGGGCAATCCTATCGACTACTGAGTCGACCATACAGACGCCGGTCAGTGCTTGATCCTCGCTGGAAAGGCCCGCGGTGTACAGATGGATGCTGCCCATTTTCATGGCCTTGACCTGCATGACAGATTCCCATTCATCTATAGACGCGAACTCTCTTTGTGCCGAATCCTGGAGAAACCTGTCTCCTCCCAAACTGAGCAGCCGCGCCTGAGCCTCGGCATACTCACCCGTTCCCAGCCCTTCCGAGCATTCTGAAACAATGATGAGATTGGCTCCAGGCTCCAGGATGTCCGTAACTGCCACCATCCCTTTGACCGTCTGGTAATAGTTTCGGTCGAGCGGAAAGCCGGCGGCACTGGTCACGACTGTGGCAAATTTCCGGTCTACGGCCACCTCTAAATAAGGCCGCGCAAAGGAGACTGCGCCGCTGTGGCTCTTCTCCAGTTCGCCGAAATTAACAAAAGACAGGTTCCTATTCTCATCAATAACCGTATTAACAGCCAGGCTTCGCCCCAGCAGACGCACCGCGGCAATCTGCTCCTCGTGCAGCGGGTTTCCCTCGAGCACGCAGTTTGCGACCCCCTCATGCTGAAGGAGCCTGGATGCATGGAGAGCCCGGATGGTGTCCTGGTGGGCGACCCCTGGTATGATGACCTTGCGCCCCCCGGAATAACCTGCCATGAAATGAGGCTCGACCAGCCCGGTAACAATGCGCAGGTCCGCATCGACAAACCGGCGATCGAACCTAACCGGCATACCGCGCGGCGTGGTCCCCAGAAAAACATGGTCCTCATCGTTCCGGGCAAAATGGTTCTCGATACGTATCGTTTTGACAATCTCGTCGTTCCCTACGATTTGCCGCAACTCCTCGCCTTCGTTGGGCCGGTGCAGGCCTGTGGCCACGAGTATTGTAATCGAAGATCTATCTACACCGGCCTGCACGAGCCCGTCGATGAGGGCTGGCAGAACGGTACCGTTCGGCACGGGCCGGGTGACATCACAGATGAGGATGCAGATGTTCTTCTTTCCCGCAGCCTCTTCCATAAGCGACTTACAGTCGACAGGGCAAGCAAGCGCATCTCGCACCGCCCGCTCCGGATCGGCCAGAACAGGCATCTCGGGCTTGCGGATAACCGTGACATCCAAATCGTCGGGCAGATCCAACGGCAGGCCCTTCTTTCCGAATCTCATCACTATGTGCATGTCACTGGCCCCGTGCTCTGTTTGATTCCTCGATCATAAGAACCTGATTCTATCACATGCCAAGATAAGCCTGCCTCACGAGATCGGACTTGAGTAACTCCTCTCCGCTGCCCTCCAGCACGATCCGGCCTGTCTGCAGCACATAAGCCCGGTCAGAGATTTCCAGAGCCTCAAATACGTTTTGCTCAACGAGAAGCACAGTCACGCCCTTTTGGCTTATTTCCTGTACGATAGTGAAAATTTCCGAAACAAGCTTGGGCATGAGTCCTAGAGAGGGCTCATCCAGCATAAGGAGAGCAGGCCGTGACATGAGGCCGCGGGCTATGGCAAGCTGCTGCTGTTCCCCACCGCTGAACGTATCGGCGCGCTGGTTCTTCCTCTCCCGCAGTATTGGGAAAAGGGTGAAGACGTAATCGAGCGCCTGTTCTACGTCGTCTTTCGAATCGAGCGCATAGGCGCCGAGGATGAGATTGTCGAGCACCGACAGCCGGCCGAAAAGCCTTCTGCCTTCCGGAATCATCGATATTCTTTTTTTTACGATGTCGTAAGGAGCGGTGCGGGTAATCGGGATATCCTCAAAGAGAATCTCCCCTTTCTGGGAGTGAAGGAGCCCGGCGATTGTTTTCATGATAGTCGATTTGCCTGCACCGTTGGAACCGATAATGCTGACGATCTCGCCTTTGTCCACATGAAACGAGACATCCTGCACTGCCAACAGACCCTTGTAGCCGACGGAGATGTTATTGACTGACAGCATTGTATTTATCTCCCAGGTAGGCCTGTATGACCTCTTTACTGCACACCACCTCCTTAGGAGATCCTTCCATAATCTTTTTTCCGGAATTCAAGACAATTACCCTATGAGAGATCTCCATTACTGCTTCCATAACGTGCTCGACCACGACCACCGTCATCCCGCCTTTCTGAATGTTCTTGATCAACTCGATCATGCCTCGGAGTTCGACAGGAGTGAGACCCGCCATCGCTTCATCGAGCATGAGGAGCTTCGGCTCTGTTGCAAGTGCCATCGATACTTCCAGTCTCTTCTTGTCCGCAATGGTCAGTTCGGTACCCAAAAAGTTCTTCTTGTCAATCAACCCCGCGAAGGCGAGGACTACTTCAGCCTTTTCGATTGCATGGCCGATTTTGGTGCAGCGAAGGAGAGCTCCTGTCATCACATTTTCAAGCACGGTCATGTCGCTGATCACCTGGACCACCTGGAAGGTTCGCGCTATCCCCATCTTGCAAACCTTATCAGCCCTGAACCGTGTAATATCGTGTCCACGAAATCTGACATGGCCTCTGTTCGGTGGATAGAAGCCGGTGATACAATTGAAGAGGGTCGACTTGCCGGCCCCGTTGGGACCGATGACGCTCACAATCTCTTCATCTTCCACGCTGAAATCTATGTTGTCATTGGCATAGAGCCCGCCGAAGTGCTTGGTGACGCCCCGGACCTCCAGACATGGACGCGCGCTCATCTTGTTCCTCTACCCAGATTTGAGAATAGCCCCCAGACCCCTTTCGGCTGATATACCGAAATGAGGGTGATCAAGAAACCGTAAATGAGCATATCAATGCCGGTGCCTTTGTGCCCCAGCCATACCCTGGTCCCCTCCGATATGGGGATCAGTATAGCAGCCCCAATCACCGGTCCCATCACCGAACCAGCACCACCCAGCATGGAGATGAGAACAATCTGGACCGATATCGGCAGCAGCATCACGCTTTCCGGGTCGATGTACAAAACATACTGTGCGTAAAAGGTGCCCGCCATCGCCGTGAGGAACGCGCTGATCACGATCGCGAAAAGACGATACCGGACGACGTTGATGCCGAGAACCTTGGCAACATCGTGCCCTTCTTTAATCGCACGGAAGTAGTAGCCCATCTTCGATGTGCTCACCAGATAGCAGACGATCAACGAGATCAGGAGAAAGGCGAGGATGGTGTAGTAGTAAGGTATTTTTGATGCATGGAACATGAAGTTCTTGAAACCGCTGTCGAGCATGGGCAGCGAAAGCCCCTCAGCCGCACCGACGAGCTTCCAGTTGTTGAAAAGGGTTTTTACGATTTCCCCAAAAGCGATGCTCGCGATGGCGAAGTAATGTCCCCGCAGGTTGGAGCAGGGATAACCGATGGCGATGGCAACGAGCCCAGCCACCAGTCCCCCGATAACCAGGCCTATCCAGGGATTGACATGGTACGCTATCAGGAGAAAAGAGGAGGTGTAGGCTCCTATACCGAAAAAGGCCACCTGGCCGAACGAGAACATACCCGCGTAGCCCCCCATGATATTCCAGGCAACACCCATGACAGCGAACATGAAGAAAATGATCATCACGTGCTGATAGAAAGTGTTCGTCACGACAAGGGGAAAAACAATCAAAAGGATAAGTGCAATGCCGGCAGAGACGAACTGTCTAGATGGGATATTCCGCATGACTTACCATCCCAGAAGGCCTTGCGGCCTGATCCACACGGTTATCAGGTAGATCATAAAGACGATCGCATACTTGTACGAGGGGTCGAAAAAGTAACCCCCGAGCGTCTGGACGAGACCCACGAGTATCCCGGCTATAAAGGCGCCCTCGATGCTCCCGAATCCGCCAAGGGCGACGATGGAAAAGGCGATGAGACCGAAGGTGCCGCCTACCTGCGGATAAATGTAGTAGTAGGTCGACAGGAAGGCGCCTGCAATCCCCACCAGGGCAGCGCCGATACCGAAAGAGAGCGAGTTGATGCGGTCGGTGTTGATACCCATGAGGAGTGCTGCCTCCCTGTCCATCTCCGTCGCGAGGACTGCCTTTCCCGTCCGGGTCTTCTTCAGGAAAAGAAAGACGGCAAGAGAGGTAATTACACTTCCTATTGAGGCGACGAATTTCGGTATGCTCAACAGGATGCCGGCAACCTCCCAGGTGCCGCTGAGCAGGGGATTCGTAATCTGCCGGAAATCAGGCGTCCAAAAGTAGACGGCCAGGTTCGAGATGAAGATGCTGACACCGAAGGTGACCACGAGCTGCGCCAGCATCGGTCCGGACATGACTTTGCTCACTATGAAACGGTAGATCAGGATCCCCATGACAAAGAGGAGCGCGGTACAAATCGGGATGGAGAAGAGCGGGTCAAGGCCGTAGAGAGTGTAAAGCCAGAAAGACGTGAACATACCGACCATGAGAAAATCGCCGTGGGCGAAATTCACGATGTTCATCACGCCCCAGATGAGCGTGAGCCCTATAGCGATCAATGAGTACATGAAACCTATCAGCAGGCCGTTGACGATCTGCTGCATGAGCTGGTCAGGCACGCTCTCCTCCCTCCTGCTTCTTTAACACCTTACTTTCTCGCCTTCCAGGCAGGGAATGGCCACACAACCTCTTTCGCTGCAGCATCAAACGGCCATACGGTCATGTACTGTTGGTCGAGAATCTGGACCAGGATACCACGGGCATAAATATTCTGTTGTGTCTTGGGATCGAACTTCACTCCCTTCCACGGATAGATAACCTGGTCACCGGGGATATCCGTCGCGCGCAGGGCTTTCACGATTTGCTCGGGATCCGTCGACTTTGCCCGGTTAATTGCATCGGCCAGAACAAAAGGGGCCGTGAAGCTACGCGCTGCGTTCTCGCTCATATCCATCTGGTATTTCTGCTTGAAAAGCTCGTTCACCTTGGCAACGAGCGGCTTGTTTTTGGCAAGATCCAGTGCAAAGGTCGAGCGGACGACGATGTAGTTTCCATCACCTTTGACTGCAGGCAGATAGCCCGGTTCTATGTAGCCGGCGAAGGTCATCAGACCCTTTGGGGTGAAGTTCATCTCCTTGAACGTCTTGGTGAAGAGGATGGCATCCGTGATATAGGACGCGTGCATCAACACATCGGGCTTGGCTTTGATGAGCCTCCCCACCTCGCTCGTCACGTCTGTTGCATTTGCCGCATAGGAGATGTCCGCAACGATCTTGTAACCAAACTCCTTCGCGTCCTTGTTGACCTCCTTGCCCACGTTTGAGCCGAACTCCGTGTTCTCATAGAGCACCGCTATGGTACTCACCTTCTGTTTGGTCTTCTTCTCGAGGTCTTTCAGAAACATGAATTGATCACGGGCAAAGGTGCCGTCGTGCGGACTAACCCTGAAGAAGTATTTGAAGTCGCGTTCCGTAAGCGTCGGTGATGAGGAATCAGAGCAGACATAGGGGATCTTGAGGCGCTCCGTCGCCTGGCTCGCAGTCTTGGTGACCGCACTCTGGTAGGCGCCGATCATTGCAACCACCTTCTCCTGGCTGACGAGCCGTTCGGCTTCTGACATGCCGTTCTTCGGATCACCCTTAGTGTCCGCGTAGAGTATCTCCAGCTTTGCGCCTCCGAGATTGGGGAGACCCTCTTCTTTCGCCAAAGGCAGGTTCAGATCGTACTTGCCGTTTATGATGTCAACGGCAAGTTCTACCCCTCTTTTGCAGTCCAGGCCCGTGGAGGCGATATTCCCTGTCAATGGATAGACTGCTCCGATCTTGATCGTCTTTGGCTGTTGCGCCGAAAGGGTGAAGGATAAGAAAAGAATTCCGACCACCACCAATACTGCCGTCAACCACGTTTTTCGCATAGCACCCTCCTTTTTATAGTGTGTCTTCCACCTGAAACATCGCTAAGACCGCCCACAGTTCACCTCACGCACGGCAGGTACATGTCGGATTCGCGTTGGGCTCTTTTTCCATGCCGACAGATACCACCGGTCCGGCGCCCCCAGTTGCCTACTTTGGCTTTGCTGCCAACAGAGTTGGTGGTAGCTTGTCTTCCGGCTAGATTGCCCAACCGAAATGGAACCCGACAGGTTCTTGATGACCACGGCAACGGATCTTATAACCATCACTCGATATTAGCTTCTATGATATTATCATTTAAGCTGTCAAGAAATTTCTGGGCCCTTTTCGGGTAGGTTTTGCTCAACCCGCCCGATCAGGGCTCCACGGGGCCCAGCAAAGACCGTCGAAGGATTTGGGCATTTCAAGATTCCTTGCATTCCTGATCCTCGTGTGATAAAGGCATTAGATATAGTTGAGGTACAAAACTTGACACTCGAGTGAGATAGGACGATTGAGGCAAGATCACCTGTTTGCCCCAGAAACGCTCGATGAGTTCAAGATATAGGTTGCTTTTTGAGAACAGCACCGAAGATTGGTTTGAAAAAAATATAGTAAAAGAGGAAGTCTTATGGCAGAACAAAAACTGAGATTCCAACAGGGCTCCCCGGTCGTGATAGAACTGATGGAGGCTAAGGATCCAACTCAGTGCCGTTTCGGTTATAAAGTGGGTGACACGTGGGAGGTCAACGCGTGGGAAACATCAGGACTCTGTGGAATGGCATACAATGCTTTCTATCCCTTCATCATCATGCTACAAACGCAGGGCGAGGCAGTCTGGAAGCCGTCTGAGAAGGATATGGTAATCCGAAGCTGCCCAGACATGCGACCTGGATTTGTTTTCAGGGTCAAAAGGAAGAGCTAAGAATCACCTCTTCCAATTTTCCGGTCGGTATGGTTTTGCTAAACCACGCCCATTCCATACGACCTCATTCGTATGCCTGTCGATAAGTGTTATTGCGTTCTTGGAACACCAGCCCACGCAGCCGCCGCAGCCCCAGCACTTATTCTCGTGATCGATATTGACCACGCCTTTAGCCTTGTCCACAGTGTAAACGCCGCTCAGACAAAAGTCTTCGCACTTGCCGCACAGCTTGCACTTCTTCGTGTTTATGACAGGAATGATCGGGCTGTTTTTCTCTTGTGGCGTAGGGAAAGGCGATTCCATTGAAATTAGGTCCGGCGAACTGACCTTTGAGGCAAGCGGTAACACCTTGCCTGCAAAATCATTTATCGAAGTATAACCTTTGCGCTCCATCCACGCTCTTATTCCCTTTATTATTTCCCCAAAAAGGCGATAGCCTTTCCTGTGCGCCGCGCTTGCAACCTCCACGAGTGAGCATCCGACCAACAGATACATGAGTGCATCCTCTGCTTGATTCACTCCGCCGGCGGCAATGATACAGGCCTTAGTTAACTGCTTTGTCTCAACCACCCTGCCGAGACTCCAGGGGAGAAAGGAACGTCCCAATATATACCCGCTGCTGCCCAGTAAGCCATAAGGGACTTCTTCCTCCACGTCGATCAACATGCCCACGGTGTTGTTATGGGTGGTAAAACAATCAGCCCCCGCTTCCGTCAGACCCTTTATGTGAGGCGCAAAGGGATCCCAGGCAATCGAGAGCTTTGGGCTCACGGGAAGATTAACGGCTTTCTTTATAGCTTTTATTATTTCCGTTGTTATGGCAATATTCTGTCCCAAGGCCTTCCCGACGGACCCTCCGCTTTCGTGGGAGGCAATAGGACATGAAAAATTTAACTCCAACATATTGGCTCCTGCCTGTTCGAAGCGTCTCGCGTCAGTGACCCAGTCATCAATGTTGGCGGCTTCCGCTATACTCACAATAAGAGGAACACCTTCATTTCTGCATAGTCGCGCGATCGCCGGCACAAGTGTCTCGGCTGCGCGCTCTGAGCTCATAGGATGGAGGCCTCCTCTGCCTATCCAATTGTTCTCAAAACCTTTGCCAAACACGTTGCAGTTAAAACGCCAGGGCCTTGGCCTTGTTCTTAGGAGGTCAGTCGAAGTGAAGGACTTCGTAACTATCCCGCCCACACCCTGTTCCAGGCATTTCTCAGCACCCCTCTGGTCAAGGATCAGTTCCGAGGAACCGGGAATTATCGGATTCCGAAACGTTAAGCCTCCTACCTGCACTGACAGATCGGCATCCCTCATGCTTCTCCCCCCTTTCTAACGATATGTTACGTAAGTAGCACAGATTGAAAAGAAGCGTCAAGTTTTGCTGGCTTCCGCTACCTTTATAGAAATAGCTTGACAAACTCTGCATGGGCTGTAGAATAGACCGACAGGTGCAACAATCACTCGCCTCCTTGTTTCGCAACATTTACCGGTGCCCTCCAAGTTGTCTCTCAAGGAGGTTCCAGCCGGCCACGAGGAATGACCCGAGTCTTCAGAGCTCTAGCATACAATAAAAATAGAGGGGGGAGTCATGGCGGACACGGTGACGCATGGAGTAGCGGAAACTGCTACTAGATCCTTACAACTGAGGTGGTGGTACATCGCGGTTCCGTTGGCGATTGTAGGTGCTGTCAACATGATGGACAGGACCGCCATCGGAGTGGTGATGGCCAATAAGCAGTTCTTGCAGGATTTGAACCTGGTGGGGAAACCGGCCATCACCGGTCTTTTCATGTCCGGGTTCATGCTCACCTACGGGCTGTCCCCCTTCGTCTGGGGATATGTCATGAAGTGGTGCGGCCCGCGTTACTGCGCCATAGCCGGGATAGTCATCTGGGTCGCCACCATGGTGCTGAGCGGCACCGCCCAGACTGCCGGCGCCCTGATAGCCGCAAGGATCATCCTAGGCGTCGGCGAGGGATTCGCATTCCCCGTCTCAAACGTCTTCGTAGCCAACTGGTTCCCTGTAAGAGAGCGGGGCCGGGCCAACTCCGTGTGGCTGAGCGGGATGAACCTGGGGCCCGTCATAGCCGGGGTACTCGTCGCGGCCCTGGTAGGCGCCTGGGGCTGGCGATGGGCCTTTTACGGCCTTGCTGCGATCTCCTTCGTGATACCTCTGCCTCTCGTGATTTTTCTTATGAGGGACCGTCCCCGTCAGCATCGCCGCGTCAGCGACGGGGAAGTGAGGCTCATAGAGGAAGGAGGTCTGGCGAAGACGGCCCAAGGAGAAAAGGCGGAGGCGAAGCGGGGCTTCATTACGAACTACCGCTTCTGGCTGGTGACTGTGGCGTGGGGGTTTGATAACATCTACTTTTGGGGCTGGGCCACATGGATGCCTACGTACTTCCGGACTGCCCGCCACTTTTCGTTTCAGGCGGCTGGCTATCTATATTCGCTGAACTACCTCGTCACGCTCGCGTCGGTCCTCGGTTTCGGCTATATTTCGGACCGGTTCCAGCGCAGGGCGCCTTTCGGGGGCGTCGGTCTCATTATCGCCTGCATATTAATGTTTTTGGGAGGCAGTATCATCGCCGACCCGTACTGGTCGCTTGCGGTGCTCATCGTTGCGCTGGCCTGCCAGCAGGTGGGCTTCCTGATGGTCCATCCCCTCCTTCAGACCATCGTGCCAAAGGGCTCTCTCTCCGAGGCCGTCGGCGTTGCCACCCTGGTTTCCTTCTTGATGGCCATGGCTTCGCCCACGCTCGCCGGGTGGCTGCTCGGGGTTTCTGGTTTTGGAGCCGTCATCGCCTTTTTCGCCTTGGCGGTGGCTGTGTCCGGGATCCTGCTGCTCTGCCTCGTGAAAGAGGGTTATTGAACGGTGGTGCGAACGCCCTACGACATCGCCCTGCCGGCAATATTTGCTGCGAACAAACACGGAGGTGATAGCTATGAGCAAGCTGAGACTTACGTTTGGTTGTTATCCTTACGATCGGATGCAGGCCCTCCTGAACGGCACGGTGGAGCCGGAAGGTGTGGATTTCAACTTTGTCCCCCTTGAGGTGGAGGAGATCTTCTGGCGCCAGCTCAAGCACTACGAGTTCGATGTCTCCGAACTGGGCTTCTCGAACTATATCATCCCCCTGTCGCGCGGCGAGGACCGGTTCATCGCGATCCCCGTCTTTCCATCAAGGTTCTTCCGCCATTCATGTGTATACGTCAATGCGAATAAAGGCATAGAGGTGCCCAAAGACCTTATAGGAAAGACTGTCGGCGTCCCGGAGTATGAAATTACCGCCGTCGTATGGCTCAGGGGGATATTTCAGGAAGAATATGGCGTGCACCCACGGGACGTGCATTGGAGGGGCGGAGGCATCGAGGTCCCCGGACGACCCGAAAAACTGAAACTGAACTTGCCGCCCGACATCGACTACAAACCGATCCCGCCTGACAAAACGCTTTCCCGGATGCTCGATGCGGGCGAGATCGATGCCATGTTCACAGCCCGCGCTCCCTCGTCGTTTAGTTCAGGCTCGCCGAACGTCAGGCGCCTCTTCGACAACTACTGGGAAGTCGAGGAGGATTACTTTAGAAGGACGGGCATATTCCCTATGATGCACACGGTCGTGATAAAGCGGAAGATCTATGAGGAAAATCCGTGGGTCGCGATGTCTCTTTACAAGGCTTTTGTCATCTCTAAAAATATGACCCTGAAAGTTCTTCAGAACACGGCGTCGCTGCACTCCAGCCTGCCGTGGCTCGTGCGAAGCGTGGAGCACGCCAAGAAGCTGATGGGCGATGACTGGTGGACCTACGGCATTGAAAAGAACAGGCGAGCGCTCGATACACTTTGCCGTTATCATTTCGAGCAGGGTCTGGCGGCAAAGAAGCTGGCCGTCGAAGATCTGTTTGCACCTGAGACTTTCGACGAGTTCAAGATATAGAGGCCTCGTTCTACAACGGGTCCGCGCGCTGGAGGAAGGGGAGAAAATGGCGAGGGCAGTCCGGATCGCGTGCCAGTCGTGTCGCGTGGACTGCGCCGTCATAGCGCATGTGAAACACGGCAAGGTAACCCGAGCAGTCGGCGGCCCGAACCACCCTGCACGCGAGTGGGCATCAACAAGGGCCATGCCTTCCGTATTCTCGAGACCTCACAGAAATCCGGACTTGTACAAAAAAATACCGAAGGAAAAGGTTACTCCGTGTCGACTGGTTTGCGGATGACCTGGAGGAACGGATCAGCGGCATAATGCGGTGGCCGAGGCGGGAAAGAACCTATCAGGGCAGCTTGGAGCGCGGGTGGAGTGACCACGGAATCGGTTAAATAAACCAGGAGGGAGTCGATTGAGCAAGAAGGACGAGGTTGTTTCCACCTAGTGCCGACGCAGAAACAATGCGGGGTGCATGCGGTCTTCACACCCGGGACGAGGCAGGATGCGGTACTGAACACGATCAAAAGCATTATCTGAAAAAAGAGAAAAACCGTGGGAGGCAACTGATGGAGACAGAGAAAAAGATCGTCGAATATCTTTGCCGGGCAACCTACAAGGAGTTAAGCCCGGGACCGCTCGGCGTTGTCAAGAATCAGCTCTTGACGGTCCTCGGAACTACCATTGCCGGATCTGCTGCGGAAGGCTGCAAAACACTCGAGACGATTTACAAGAAATTGGATGGAAAAGAAGAAGCTACTATTCTCATTTATGGCGGGAAGGTACCCGCTCACCACGCAGCCCTTGTAAATGGGGCAATGGCACGGGCGCTCGATTTTTGTGATGCGCTGGCACCCGGCGCCCACATAGGGTCTGCTGTTGTGCCAAGCGCTTTGGCGGCTGCGGAATTGGCGGGCGGATGTACCGGCCAGACCTTTCTTACAGCCCTGACGATGGGAACGGAACTGGGTATCAGGCTCAACCTCGACGAATCGTCATACGACGGGTTTGATCCCACGGGCGTATGTGTCGTATTTGCAGCAACAGCGGTGGCGGCCAAAGTGCTGGGTCTCAATGAAACAGAGACCTGGAATGCGCTCGCCCTGGCATTCAATCGATGCGGGGGCAGTTTTCAGAGCAACGTGGACGGTTCTCTCGCCGTGAGAGTTATACAGGGCTGGGTTGCTGAAACAGCGATAACATGTGCGCGATATGCAGCCCATGGGATAACAGGCCCGAGAAACTTCCTTGAGGGTATCTATGGATATTTTCATCTTTTCGGCAGGGATAAAATCGACCCGGAGCAGATCACCAAGGGCTTTGGCAGAGAGTATCAGCTCGATAAAATAGTCTTCAAGAAATATCCGAGCTGCGGGCTCACACAAGCTTGCACCGCTATCACTCTTTCGCTGGTTGGGGAACATGAGATAGATCCCGACGAAATAGACCGTATCGAGGTCAGGGTACCACCGTATGCGTACAAATTGGTGGGCCACCCTTTTAAGATAGGAAGTAATCCGAAGGTTAACGCACAGTTCAGTATACAGTATTGTGTCGCCAACGCACTGGCGAGGAAAGGTTCGAAGCTCCAGCATTTCGAAGAATCATCTATAAGGGATCCCGAGATATTTAAACTTGCAGAGAAAGTCACGGTCATCGCCGAACCACGGATGGAAGATCGGGACCACACGTCCACCGATATCTGGGTGTACACGACTACCGGAAAAGAATATGCAAAAAAAATGGAGATAGCTCCCGGTGCCCCCGGGAATCCCTTAACCCAGAAGGAACATGAGGAGAGGTTTTGGGATTGTATCAAGTTCGCGGAAAAGCCGTTAGACAAAGAGAAGGTTGAGAAAATTATCGATGCAGTAGAACACCTTGAGGCAATCAGCGACATACGGAGCATCATTCCTATGCTCGTATTCCAGATGGGAAAATGAGTTACGGAGGCATCCATGACTATCGTTGATGTAATCGCAAAGTACGCTCGCATGCAGCCCGGTGACCCTGCATTTGTCGAGATGAGGCCGGTAACGGGGGTGAGAAAAGAGATAAGTTGGAAGCGGTTGGATGAGAGAACAAACAGGCTTGCTCATGGTCTTATTAATCAGGGCGCGCGAAAGCATGGAAAGGTATTTCTGCTTGGCAGGAACTCGATAAACTGGCTCGAAGTATATTTTGCAATCCTCAAGACAGGCGCGTGGGCTCTACCTCTTAACTTCAGGTTTACGGACGATGATATCCGATACTGTGCGAAGGTGGCCGAGCCCGCGGCATTCATTTGTGATGAGGAATTTGCGGCAAGGGTAGCCGACCTTCGCCGTGATCTGCCTACCATAAAACACTACAGCGTCATCGGGTCTGCCGGAACCGGGAATATGCAAGCTATCGAAGATGTCGTGAAAAGCGCATCCCCGCTTCCGGTTGATACCACGTCGACAGATGAAGATGAATGTGCCCTCTACTTTACGTCCGGCACGACAGGAGCGCCGAAACCGGTGCTTCTTCAGCATAAAAACCTGATGTGTGTAGCTATTACGGAAGCCACCAACCATAGCTTTGGCCCATCGGATCGTTTTCTCATGATGCCCCCGTTATACCATTTAGCCATCGGGCACCTGCTTGGCGTGATGCTTGTCGGTGGATGCACTGTGCTCCTTACAGAGCAGATAACTCCCAGGTACATAATCCAAACAATGGCCGGCGAGCACGTCTCATCAGTTTTTCTCCTGGTGCCGTGGGGAATAGATCTCGTAGAGGCCCTCGACAGAGGAGAAATCAGGATAGAAGATCATGATCTCGGCTGCCTGCGTTTGATATTCACGGGAGCACAACCCGTACCTCCAAGCTTGGTTCGACGGCTGAAGGGATATTTTCCACAGGTACCATATGGTACGACGTATGGATTGAGCGAGAGCACTGGGCCCGGCATCATTCATCTTGCCAATGTTGAAGACAAATATGCAGGTGCCATTGGAAAACCGAGCATAATGTGGGACGCAAGGATCGTCAATGAGAGCGGCGAAGATGTAAAACGGGGCGAGGTCGGCGAGGTCATCATGAAGGGCGCCGGCGTCATGAAGGAGTACTACAAGAACCCGGAGTTGACAGCCAGGGTCATTCGCGACGGCTGGCTTTACACGGGGGACCTGGGCAAGGCCGATGAAGAGGGTTTTATCTACCTTGTAGACAGGAAGAAAGACCTGATTATCAGTGGCGGCGAGAACATTTATCCCGGCGAGGTGGAGGCGGTTCTCTTGCGAAATCCGAAGGTGCATGACGTGGCAGTCATTGGTGTCCCTGATGACCGTCTCGGCGAAGCAGTGTGCGCCGTGATCGATCGTCTGTCTGGAGAAACTCTGTCCGAAGAGGAGATCGGCGAATACTGTAAACAGCACTTACCACGCTACAAACGGCCTCGTCGTATCATCTTCGACCATGTACCGCGGAACGCCACAGGCAAATTGGAAAAGCCAAAACTGAGGGAAAAATACGCCACAGTGAAATAATAGTGTGATGGAGGAATTTGCTGTTTTGAGGGGAGGCATTGTTACAAAAAACAAAAAAGGAGGGTGTTATGAAACAATCTTTAACCATGAAATGCTTGATCGTTGCCGTTTTGCTTTTCTGCTTTGTTTTTGCGGTCAGAAGTCAGGCGGCTGAAAAGGTTGTAAATCTTAGGTTTGCGTATTATACGCCAAGCACTTCACTAGAGGGCCAGACCATAGAGGCCTGGTGCGTCGAGGTGGAGAAAAGGACCAACGGAAGGGTAAAGATTACAACGTATCCGGGCGGCACCTTGATAAGCGCAGCGCAGACGTATGACGCCATAACGAAAGAAGCGGCAGACATCGGTTATGGCGTGTTTGCCTATCATCGAGGACGATTTCCAATGATGGAAGTCATTGATCTCCCACTGGGCTACAAGAATCCCGCCGTCCCCACGGCCCTGGTCAATGAATACTACAAGAAATTCAAGCCAAAGGAACTGGACGATGTGAAGGTACTTTTCCTCGAGGGCCACGGTCCCGGTATTTTGAGCACAAGGAAACCGATCAGCAAGCTTGAAGATTTGAAGGGCATGAAGATCCGGGCAACGGGAACCGGGGCCAAAATCATAACGGCTCTTGGAGCCTCGGCAGTTGGCCTTCCGATTACCGATGCCTACGATGCCCTTTCAAAAGGCGTGGTGGAGGGCGTATTGCTTGATTGGGGAGGTGTCTATAACTGGAACCTTGGTGATATAGTCAAGAACCACATTCAATGTCCTGCAATTGCATATTCCAGCGCTTTCTATAATGTAATGAACAAGGAGAAGTGGAATAGCATTCCGCCGGACCTCCAGGCGATCATCGATAAGCTCAACGAGGAATGGATAGATAATCTGAAAAAGAAATGGACCGCCTGGCAGACCACCGGGCAAACAGGGCTTCAGAAGAAGGGGAATAAAATCATCACCCTATCCCCCGAGGAAAATGACCGCTGGGCAGCGAAAGTGAGCCCCGTACTCGATGATTACGTAAAAGCAATGAAAGCTAAGGGTTTGCCCGGGGATCAGGCGCTCAAGTTCTGTCAGGACTATTTGAAGGCGAATGACAAGTAGACCGGTGTGTTGGGGAGGACAAACCTCCCCAACATCATTTTTTTCAATCCGTTGGGGGTGAGCTATGAGATGGTTCTTACATCTGATGGATGTGGTTTCCAGGTATACGGATGTTATTGCCGGTGCGGCCCTGGTCTCGATAATGTTGCTGACTTCCTTCGACGTCGTCCTTCGCTATCTGGGAAGACCCATATTGGGCGCCTACGATATGGTGACGCTAGGCGGGGCATTCGTAATTGGCTTTGCCGTTCCAAGGACGTCCTGGGATAAGACGCATGTATCAGTCGACATCCTGGTTGAAAGAATTCCCGAACGAAAGGATATATTCGATCTATCGACCAGGGCCGTTGCGATCTTCTTTTTTGCTGTTCTTGCCTGGAACCTTACCAAGATGGGAACGGGCTTCTTGAAAACGGGAGAGAGCACGTTGACGCTTGCCCTTCCGCTCTATCCTATCGCCTTTGCACTGGGTTTTTGCTGCTTCATCCAGTGCTTTGTGCTTCTTTCCGACATGGTGAAAATAGTTTTCGGAGAAGCAGATCATGAATGAGATCATAATCGGCATCGTTGGCATCTTTCTATTGATGTTACTTTTTCTCACGAACATAGAAATCTCCTTCGCGATGGGTATTATCGGTTATCTAGGTTATGCCATGATTGTTTCGCCGCAAGGCGCGACGACTATAATCACAAAAGATCTTTTTGAGACATTCGCTTCATACGGGCTTACCGTCGTACCTCTCTTTGTTCTCATGGGACAGATTGCCTTCAACGCGGGTGTTGCAAAACGCCTTTACGACGGTTCCTATAAGTTTTTGGGTCACATCCCGGGTGGCCTCGCCCTCGCAACTGTCGTAGGCGTAACTGTCTTTAAGGCTATCTGTGGTTCTGCGGCTGCCACGACGGCAACATTCGCCAGTGTAGCCGTACCAGAGATGGACCGGTTCGGCTATTCCAAGAAACTCTCCACGGGCATTGTTGCTGTTGCAGGCACTCTCGGCAACCTTCTTCCCCCCAGCGTAACCCTTATCATCTTCGGGATGATTACAGAGCAATCAATAGGCAAACTGTTTCTCGCAGGCTTCTTCCCCGGGCTGTTACTTTCTGCGCTCTTTGCGCTCATTATCGTCGGCTGGTGCAAGGTAGATCCTCTGGTAGGACCTAAGGGCAACAGATATACCTGGAAGGAAAGGATTGCTTCATTACCAGCGATCATATGGCCCATCGTGATCTTTGTACTCATGGTCGGCGGCCTTATGGGGGGCATGTTTACCCCCACAGAAGCCGGAAGCGTCGGCACTCTTGCTGTTCTCCTTTTCGCCTTGTTTAGCGGGCAACTCGGGTTTACCGGGTTAAAGAAATCCATCGTTGAATCGCTCAGAACATCCTGCATGGTATTGATGCTTATTGCGACTTCCACTATTCTTGGACACTTTTTTGCCGTCACCAAGATACCGGCAATTGCGGCCCATTGGGTTGTACAGCTCCCGATCCATCGTCATTTCATCATGGCTCTGATCATGCTCATTTATCTTTTGGGGGGATCTTTCATCGACGACCTCGCGTTTATGATGCTCGCTACGCCGATTTTCTTTCCTGCGATCGTCAAGCTCGGATATGATCCTATCTGGGCGGGAATTATGATCTGCCTCACCGTTATGATAGGGTGCGTTGTTCCCCCGGTAGCCATGAATGTCTTTGTCGTGAAAAACATTACGAAAGTGCCATTCGGCATCATTTATAAGGGTGTCTGTCCTTTCCTTATTTCGCTCATCCTGCTCGTCGTCCTTCTTTTCATCTTCCCTGACATTGTCCTCTATCTTCCCAATTTGTTGATGAAGTAGAACGGGTAGAAAATGATATTCGGCCGAATATATGCAAATCTAAATAGGTTCAGGGCATGTCGGGGACCGATGTGGAAGGCATAGCGCACTATGATTCTGAAAGGAGACTAACGATGGGAAGGATGCTATCTTTTCGATCAGTATGCATCATCGCGGTAGTATGCTTTTTCTCCATTCTCTGCAGCGTTCTTCCCGCCTCAGCCCAGAAGAAACCTGCTATCAGGCTGGGCGTTAATCTGGATACGACGGGATATGCAGCTTGGTTGGGCGAACCCGAGCTGCGTGGGGTTCAGCTCTTTGCGGAGCAGATAAATATCAATGGAGGTATCAATGGCCACCCCTTGGAACTTGTTATCTACGATAACGAAAGCAACCCCGAAAAATCCTCCGGCAACGCAAAAAAACTCATTCAACGGGACAAGGTGACAGCGCTGATTGGTACAGCAATGACGGCTACTTCGAACGCCGCTAAGTCGGTGGCGCAGGAGGAGAAGGTTGTCATGTACTCTCTCGGGGCTTCTTTCGAACCCAGTTATGCGGACTCGTACTCGTTTGCCACCTGGGTGGCCAGTTCCCTTCAAGTCGAGACGATTTACGACTGGTTCGTGAAGAAGGGCATCAAACGCATTGCCACACTCTGCGCTACCGATTCGACCGGTCAAACCTGGTTCGATGGGACGACCAAGAGTGCCAAGAAATATGGACTCGAGATCACCAGCGAACGTTTCAATGTCAAAGATGTGGATGTTACGGCACAACTTGCGAAGCTCAAGGCGGGCAACCCGCAGGCGCTTATCGTTGGGGTGGTTGGATCGCCGAATGCAGTCGTTGCCAAGAATTTCAACCAGATGGGATTCAAGATCCCTTACGCCACGGCTGCGGGAAATATTTCGGAGTCTTTTGTGAAATTAATTGAAGGGAACGAACCCGAAACCCTGCTTCTCCCCGGTGCCTACTGCATCGTCTGGAGAGAGCTCCCCGACACCTACCCTCAGAAAAAGTTGATGAAGGAATTTGATGAAGCTTTCCTGAAGAAATATAAAAAAGAACCCGATATCTATGCAGTCGTCGCCTATGATGCTGCACGGGTGCTGGCTGAAGGCATGCGACAGGCGAAGCCCGAGGACCTCAAGGACAGCGTGAAGCTGCGGAATGCGATAGAAACCATCAAGAATTATCCTGCCGTCTATGGCGGGACTTACACCTTCAGCAAGGAGGATCACCGCGGAACCAAGAAGGGTGCTTGCGTGATCATTCAAGTGAAGGGCGGCAAATTCGTGATGGCAAAGTAAGCAGTCGGCTCAACACCTCACAACGCAATGATTCTTGAGCCATGTCGCGACCATTTTTCTCCAACGATCATCCCTGATTTCCTATGGTACTCGACCGCGGATTGGGCTGTCATTCAGCCTTAATCAACCACTTCGCTTCGTGCGAAGCCTTGGAAAAAGTGCTAATGCACTTTTCTCTTCAACGGACCTTTTCTCCTCTGCAGTAAATCCGGTGAAGCGAGCTATAGCCTCAACCTTCGCGGCTATCATAGGGGTGGTAGCGAAGGGATAGTCAGTGCCGAAAAGTATATGACGAGTATCGGCCAGGGCGTGGAGAGAAGGCAAATTGTACGGGCTGGCTGCACCTGCGGTATCGTAGTACAAACGCTTCAGATAGTAATAGAAGCCTTTCGGGGCGTTTTCGGCTGCTCCCTGCCATCTCCATGCCCCCTCTGCTATGCGGGTCGCAAGATAAGGGATGGTTCCGCCGCCATGAGACCAGATGAACCTGATATCCGGATAGCGTTCCAATGTGCCGCCGTAAATGAGATTGGTTATGGCACGAGTCGTTTCGAAGGGAGCCTCCAGCAGAGAGGCTGAGCAGGGAAACGGGTTCTTTCCGGGCGGGTCGCCCGGGTGGACATGTATAACGGCTTTCCTGCGGTTCAGATCTTTATATACGGCTTCAAACGCACTATGCCCGAGGTACGTCCCTTTATAGTTTGTCAACAGCCCAATACCGTCAAGCTTGAGGGTGCCAAGCGCGTATTCGATTTCAGTCAACGCCCCTTGTGCGTCGTCCAGTCCGGGCAGGACTGCAAAAGCGCCGAATCTCTCGGGGTGATCGTGGACCAGCTTGGCTGCGATTTCGTTGCACCTACGAGCCAGCTTGCGTGAAAATTTGGCATCGCCGACAAGGGCCGCCGGGCTCGTGAAAGATGTGACCGCTGTCCGGATCCCGTTGCGGTTCATCACCTCAAGTGTCTCCTCTAATGACCATTCGGGAAAGCGCACCCCCAATGCAGAGGTGACACCCTCGGCGGCCAGCGCCTTCACGTACTCGGATGGCATAATGTGGTGGTGGACATCAATCCGGTACGGCATGGGCGATCCTGATTCGCTTTTATTTTTCAATGTAACACCTCCTGTTGTTGAAGTTCCAAACACACACTTATGTAAATAAGGATACAATGACACCCACGTCATCATCAACCGCTTCGAGGACGCACTGCACTATCCACACCCCATTGCAGAAGAAATAGACGAAACGCTCCTCCTTTCTGGATTTTCTATAACTGCAATTCTGAAAAATCGTTCGTGAAATGAGCTGTCTATTGTTTCAAAACTAGCCAAATATTGAGAGCTCACTTTTGCCTGATCCGGGCTAAAGGAGTACTGAAACCGTCACCCCGGCGAAAGCCGGGGTCCAGATTTCCTGGAATTCGCTGGATTCAGGTTTCCACCGGAATGACGAAAGAAATAATGACTTAGGACAAACCAAGGCGCACTGCAGTATTTCCAGCCTATAGAGGCTGGGTAACACTAATTATGAGTCAACGATCTCTTTTAAATTTCCTTTAGGTAAGATTTTTTATGAGGCAATTCGCGATCAAAAAAACTGCTGGCATGAGTCATCTTTCTGCTCTATATTATGTAGAGATACCGCTCAGGGAAGAGGGGGCCACATGAAAACGGTCGTCATAGCTCTGGCTCTGCTGATCATGTTACCGTCGCTTAGCGCTGCCCGTGGCGGGGGCGGCCACGGGGGAATGGGCCCAGGGGGATTGGTCGGATTCCCGGTCGTGGTTTATGGCGGGGTCCACGGATTTGGCCATCCCGGTGTCTTCAGAGGCGCCCACGTGTCAGAGGGCAGAGTTAATCATGCACACGACGGCGCAGCGGTAGGCCACAGTCCTCGCAACTTTGGTCTTGTGAGCCCTCCATTAATCATAGAACGGCGTGGTAACGGGTTCGAAAGAATCGTGCAGCCAAACCAGGCTTTTACAGGCCCGCTCATTATCGAGAGGCAGGGAGATACGTTCGTAAGAGTTCACTGACCGGAGGTCCGTTCCGGGTCCGTGAATCGGGTTGTTCTTCGGATCAGCCTTCAGGCTATGCCACGGAGCATTGCAATCAGTTCTTTTCCGAAGGCTTCGATTTTCTGCGGGCCGAGTCCATAGACATCTTCCAGCTCGGATAGGCTTCCGGGCGCCTTTCTGGCCAGGTATCCTGCTCCTACTGCTTCAGAAGCAAAGAGACTTTCTGGAAAAGGCCATCAGCGGCCGAAATAACGGCAGGCCGGTCCAGCGGCTCATCGGGTGACGATGCCTGTTACACAGGCATAGCAATTGCGTCCATACGTAATTGCACCTCAATTTTTGTTGACAAACAGCGAGTCTCTATACTACTTAATAATTAAATATTGGATGTATTTTCTGTGATACAGAGGTCACCGGAGATCGCCTGGCAATAGGAAACATGCTGAGGAGGCCCTGGTTGCCAGAGCGGTGACGTTCGAGAAAGGAGGATTGCATGAGGCCAGATGAAGATAGCGAACCGAAATGGGAGCGGTGGCAGAAAGACCGGACATTTGTCCGGGCAGTAGTCGGCAAGTACGGCGAGATATTCGAATCTCTCCTGAAACAGCCGAGGGTTTACAAGAGCAAGGAGATCCCTTTCAAGGGGGGGCCTACCAGGTTTGAGAAAGCTGTGATCAACCCACAGCATGCGATGGTGACTCAGGCCATTGAGACCCATATTGATGTGATTACTCCAGGCACTCACGGCCAGACACATGGCCATATGAACAGCGCAGTATTCTATATCCTTGAGGGAGAAGGATACGACATTCACGACGGGGTAAAATACCCGTGGAAGGCAGGGGATGTATCGATTGTGGAGAACATGTGCGTCCATTGCCACTACAACGCCAGCCCTGAGAAACCGGCCCGCTACGTGATCTTCAAGGCAAAGCCAAGTTTCATATTTTTCCATCTCGTCTTTCAGAGGATTAAGGAATATCCTCCCACCGAAGCACCTCCGGGTTTTGAGAATTTTCATCCCGAACCATAAATGACAAAGGAGGTTGACCATGCCATACGAAGAAAAAGACGAATTCTATAAAGGAAGCCTGACCGCGGATTTCTATGCGAAGGCTCTGAAGCGTTCGAAGAAATTCAAGGAGGAATATAACACGAGGCGGCACGTGATCCACGCAGATGAGGCACCGTGGGAGAATTCTCCACAGGGAAGGATCAAGCACCTCGTGAATGAGGAGATGAACACGGTCGAGTGCTGCATGGACATGTATATCCAGGAGATCAAAGGGGGTAGTCGCTCGGGCAAGCACCGTCACATGGCTGAGGAGGTTTTCTTCGTGCTCGAAGGGAAGGGGTACGATCTTCACTGGGATGCGTTCTACACGCTGGAAGCGAAGTACGTGTGGGATTGGGAAAAGGAGCCGAAGAAATTCGAGTGGGAAGAAGGGGATTTCGTCTATATTCCTCCGTATACCATGCACCAGCATTTCAATGCAGATCCCTCCAAACCGCTGCGGTTTATCACGGCAACGAGCCGGCTGGTCAAAGCGCTCGGTTTTGACGTGTGGGAGCAGGTAGAGAATGCACCCGAATACAAAGGGAAGTGAGCACAAATCCCGGACGCAGAGCACGTGGACGCCGGTAAGCATCTAATAAATCCCGAAGTGAAACGATTCTTATGTCTCGTGAGCGCAGTCATCCTCGGCCTGATTGCGTACTCGCTGCCGGTCGGACCGATCGTTGCCCGCAAGGCCCTGGGAATAACCATCTTCATGCTGGCCATGTTCGTCACTGAACCGATTCCCCTCGGGGCCACGGGATTGCTGGGGTGTCTACTGTTCTGGACCTGGGCCGGTCTGCCCCTCTCAAAAGCCTTTTCCGGTTTTTTTAATGACACACCCTGGTTCGTTCTGGGTGCTCTGTTGCTGGGGATGATGGCGGACAGAACAGGTCTGGCCAAACGCCTCGCCTACAATATCATCTGCAGGCTGGGGACCAGCTACTCCAGAATTCTCGCGGGCATGATGGTCGTCAACTTCCTGCTCACGTTCATAGTGCCGTCCGGGGTCGCCAAAACGCTCATCCTTTGCGCAATTGCCATAGGCATGATCGAAAGCTATGGATTGTCGAAGGGGAGCAACATCGGCAAGGGCCTGGTCCTGGCAATGACCTACCAGTCAGGTCAGTTCGATAAGATGATCGTAGCGGGTGCGTCGAGTATTCTTGCCCGCGGACTGATCGAATCGATGGGCAAGGTCGAACTCCCCTGGGGTTTGTGGTTCATCGCTTTTGTGCCCATGATAGCGGTGAATATCGTGGTCCAGTGGTGGTTGATCCAGAAGCTCTTTCCGCCTGAAAAGAAGACCCTCGAGGGCGGCCCTGCATTCTGTCGCGCCGAGCTTGCGAAGATTGGCCCCCTGTCTTCCAACGAGATCAAGGCCCTGGTCATCATGTGCAGCGCGATGATCCTCTGGGCTACCGATGTTTTTCATCACATAAGGCCCTCGGTGGTAGGACTCACGGCAGGTCTGGTCGCCTGTCTGCCTCTTATCGGCCCCCTGAAAAAAGATGATTTCAGCAAGGCCAACTTTCCCATAGTGATCTTCATCGCAACAGCGATGTGTCTCGGAAATGTGATGTCAGACACCGAGGTTTTGAAAAGTCTCACTAACGCAATGTTCTTATGGATGACGCCGATACTGTACGCCGGTTCCTCCCTCGGCGGCATGCTCCTCTACTGGTATGCCAACGCGTTCCATCTATTTCTGGCAAATGACAATTCGCTCCAGGCGGCAACAATGCCGGGCCTGATGCAATTCGCCATCAAAAACGGCTTCAACCCCCGCACGCTGGGCCTGATCTGGGGGTTTGCCGGGGAAGGGAAGATCTTCATCTACCAGTCGGCTGTTCTGGCGGTGGGCTATGCGTTTGGTTACTTCACCACCAGAGACCTGTTCAAGTTCGGTTTCTGTCTGATTATCCTCGACTCGCTTTTGATCCTTATATTCGTTCCGACCTACTGGCCTCTTCTGGGTCTTACGTTCCGCTAAAAGGTTGAGCTGTCTCTCTATACCTTCCCCTGACCGGCGATTTTGCCCCATGAATCACGCAGCGGCACGATCCGATTGAAGACAAGGTTCCCAACAGTAGAATCTCTCGGGTCGGCGCAGAAATATCCCAGCCGTTCAAACTGATAGCTGCTTCCTGGCGGCGCGAGCGCGAGGCCGGGTTCCAGCTGACACGAGAAAAGAGTCTCTAATGACCCTGGATTCAGGTAGTTGGTAAAGTCATCCGCAACGCTTGCCGGATCGGGAACCCGGAAAAGCCGGTCGTACAACCTCACCTCTGCAGCCACGGCATGTTTCGCTGACACCCAGTGAATCACGCCTTCCACCTTGCGCCCGTCCGCGGGAGGACCGTTACGCGTCGAAGGATCGTAGGTGCAGTGCACCTCAACCACTTCACCAGTCGCCTTGTCCTTCCTCAGGCTCTCGTATTTTATGACGTAAGCATTCCGGAGGCGAACCTCACGGCCCGGACCAAGGCGTTTATATTTCTTCGGCGGGTTTTCACTGAAGTCTTCCTGTTCGATGTAGAGCACCCTTGAGAACGGCACCTTGCGGACCCCCATGGCCGGATTCTGCGGATGGTTTGCTGATTCGAACTCTTCCTCGTGCCCTTCGGGATAGTTATCGATGACAACCCGAAGCGGCCGCAATACAGCCATTGCGCGCGGCGCCCTTTCATTCAGGTCATCGCGGACACACGCCTCGAGAAGCGCGATATCAACCAGGTTGTCATTCTTGGCTACGCCTATCTTCGCGCAAAAATCCCTGATCGCTTCTGGTGTGTACCCGCGCCTCCGCATGCCTGCTACGGTTGGCATGCGCGGATCGTCCCAGCCGGCGACGTGTCCTTGTTCGACCAACTGAATTAATCGCCGTTTGCTCAGGATAGTGTAGCTGAGATTGAGGCGAGCAAATTCGATCTGCTGAGGACGGTCTCCCGTGATTAACTCATTTACAATCCAATCATACAAAGGGCGGTTATTCTCAAACTCAAGGGTGCAGATTGAGTGGGTGATCCTTTCGATGGAATCGGAAAGACAATGGGCAAAGTCGTACATGGGGTAGATGACCCATTCTGTACCGGTCCGGTAGTGAGGGGCGCGTTTTATGCGGTAGATAACGGGATCGCGCATGACGATATTCGGCGAGGCCATATCGATCTTTGCGCGGAGCACATATGCACCGTCCTCGAATTCACCCGCCCGCATCCTGGTGAACAGGTTCAGGTTCTCTTCGATGGAACGGTTTCGATGGGGGCTTTCTCTGCCCGGTTCGGTCAAGGTGCCGCGGTATTCCCTAATCTCATCGGCGCTCAGGCTATCCACGTAAGCCTTGCCAACCTTGATGAGCTGCATAGCAAATTGATAGAGCTGCTCAAAATAGTCGGAAGCATAGAACAGACGATCGGCCCAGTCGAACCCGAGCCAGTGGACATCGTTGATGATCGACTCTACATATTCGAGTGACTCGCCCGCAGGGTCCGTATCGTCCATGCGCAGGTTGCAGGTACCGCCATACTGCGCGGCAATACCAAAATTGAGGCAGACTGACTTGGCATGTCCGATGTGCAGGTACCCATTCGGCTCGGGCGGAAAGCGCGTGGCAACACGCCCCGCACGCTTGCCTCGCTTGATGTCATCGTCGATGATTTCACGAATGAAATCGGTAGGAGGGGAAGTATCGGTTGGTGCCATCTCGTCACACATTCCGTCTGCTGCCCCGGCCCGGACGTCCCCGACCGGCATCAGGCAGCTTTTTTTAACTTCTTACCACATATAACGACGGCTTTCAAGGTCGGTGGTGGAGGCGGTCGGTGGCGAAGCTTTCCGGCAAATGGCAGAGCGCCCATGAGGGCGCCCGGCTGGAGGAGTCGCGTTACTGCTGAGGGCAAGAACGTTGATTACTGCCGCTGTATGCGAAGCAAACAACGTTCTGTCTGTCTACCTATAGTATGGCCCGTAGGACCGATAATGGTGTCCGGGGTGCCAAGGCCGATAGTACCCGTACCGCGGCCACGCAACAACTGGCGGACCGTACACGGGTGGCGCCGCGTAGTAGGCGGGAGGATAATAGACAGGCGCAGGATAGGCGACCACAGGAGCCGGAACACCGACTGTTATGCCGACTCCGACACGGGTCCATGCCCAGCTATGCTGAGGCATGATAAACGCTGTCATAACCAGGATCCCTACCACAGTGGTCACACGGAAAAGTTTCATGGCGCACCTCCTTAGGTCTGGATTCGTGTGGTTCATGTCTTTGCCATTGCACACCCGATGCCGCACCCCTATGGATCGTAACTTCATGAAACAACTTATTTTCTTTTTTGCCCTCTGTGGTACGTGCGACATTACTGTCGATAAGCCCTCGATTCGATCGACAGTTTTGTCTTGGTTTACAATTTTTTTGAAGCGAAGCAAATGCCGGTGCGCAGTGAGGTCAAATGCGTAATTCTCTGAAACGGCCAACTGTGTCAGCGGAATCTGGTTGTACTTATTCCAGGAAAGCCGTCTCAGCCTGACGGAGCCAAGGTCAGTCACTAAAGAACAGATCAAATCAGTTCAACGTTCTTTTCCGGGGTCACAAGGAAGAAACACACGCCGAGACAATCCATGACGGGCTTTTCAGCGCCCAAGTACTTGCGAACAGCGGGAAGGTCAGGAAAGGCCAGAGCTATCTGGTCGCCCGGATTGAATTGGCTTCTGTGGCGTATCATCAGAGCATTCGCTATGCTGATTGTCAGGGCGCGAAAAACCTGGGACTCTGTCCAGGACCTCTGAGGTTTTTCCCCTCCGGCCTTCGGCCGTACGGCTCCTGACGCGCTCACTAACAGATGGCGCTTTGATTCTGGGTCTCGTGCAACGATGGCGACCTTCCCTCGCTGCGACTTCTCGACAATGGAATAACCCTTGTCTAAAAGATGGAGGGAGACAGCTTCTATTACGTCGTTTGCATCAAGCATATACCGGCGTCTTTTTGTTCACCCTATCGGACAATAGTACACGCGTAAAGAGAGGATGTCAAGTTGGATAAAGTCTCATAATTTGTTTGACAAGCAAGAATATCTGCGTCATGATACAATTATAGCAACAAGCCGTATTTTGCCGGAAACTGGCAGGACATGTATTGCATATCTTCGGCTTAAGATTGGCGCTCTTGTGCAGCTCATTAACGGGCTGGACAGCGATAGGCCGGGGAATCCGAAAGGAAGCAACAGGCTGCCATGGAAAAGGGGACAGAAGAGAAAGTCGGCAGAAGCACGGTCCTCGATCAATTGCCTCACGAGAAGTGGGTTGAGCTCACCAAGGCTGTAGAGAATCACGTAGCAGCCCCGCGTACAATCATTTTCAAACAGGGAGATCCGGGGGACAAATTTTACATCATCCGGTCAGGGAAAGTAAGGGTGTTCAGAAAGGATAGCAGCGGCCTGGAGACAGAGCTTTCCCTGCTGGGAGCGGGGGAGAGCTTCGGAGAAATGGCCCTGCTTACAGGGGAGGCGAGATCAGCCAGCGTGGAAGCGGTAGAAGAAACCCACCTGATGGTCCTTTCCAAGGAGCAGTTCGAGCGCATCCTGAAGGATTTTCCCGGTATCACGCTCGCCTTCGTGAAACAGGTGTCGGGAAGGCTTCTGGAGGCTGACGGAGTCATTGAGAAGGAGGCGCAGCAGCAACATCAGGCGTCCCAGCTCTCCTGGTTAGATGTGGTCCTCCTGATCGGGGTGAGTCTGATCCTTGCCATCGTGTTCAATAGATCCAACCCGAACGGGATACCTCTTCTTCCAGACCTTCCTGACAGAAAAGCGATCCACCAGATCAGCGCGACTCAGACGATGGAAGAAGTAAAGAAAAGCGGAGCACTCCTGGTGGATGCGGGACCGGAACTCTTCTACGAAAAAAAACATATCAAGGGAGCAGTCAGCCTGCCGCTCGCCCTTTTTGATCTTGTTTACTCCGCGGCTTTCGCAGGAGAAGAAAAGAACAAGGAAGTTATTGTGTACGGAGGAACCTTCAGCAAGCTCTATGATTGGGATCTGGCTGCAAAGCTCCTTCAGCGGGGCCACAAGGATGTGAGGGTGTTACAAGGGGGAATGGCAGCGTGGGAGAAAATGAGTTACCCAGTGGAGGAGGAAAAGGTTAAACAATGATTTGGACATTTGTTGGGCGGATCGTGACGAGCCCTTACCTGGCGCTCATTCTGCGAGTCTACGTGGGGTATTTCTTCGTGTACGCCAGTGTGAGCAAGATACCACACCCCGCGCAGTTTGCGGAAGCTGTGTCAGCTTATCAGCTGATACCTTACTGGTTTCTCAACATTGGAGCCGTTGTGTTGCCGTGGATCGAGTTTATAAGCGGGTTGTTTCTGATCATCGGTCTACGCACAAGAGCTGCGGCAACCCTGATTGGTTTGATGCTGATCATGTTCACGGTGATGGTCCTGATCAACATGTACTGGGGCGCGTCGATCACCTGCGGATGCTATGACACGGTGGGTGAGCCGATAGGGTGGAAAAAAGTTGGTGAGGACGTGATGTTGCTCCTTTTCACCATACAGGTCTACTTTTGCGACAGGTTTTTTACGTTCCGCAGGGGAGGCTTTCTGCCCCGTGCAAAGAGAGGAGTCGCTGCTCTCTAAGAGGTCACGATGGAATTGCCCATGATGAAACCGACAAGATATCAGGGTTGCGGATGGTCAGTCAGTCTTTGCGTGCTTCTCATGTTTCTCCTTTCCTGCGAGTCAAAAGATAGCTATGTCGGGGTTTACAAGGCATCAGGAAAAGAGACGCTAAAGCAGGAGGAGGTCATCCTTGAGCTCAAGGCAAATGGGGATGGTCTATGGAGAGTGGGCTCCAAAGAGGTTTTCTCCGAGATTCCCGTTGTGTGGTACATCAAGCGTGGAGAACTGCGGATAAACACCAAAGCAGGTGGAGTGATTGTGGGAAAAATAGAGAAGGACACTATTCGAATGACCCTGCCGGGATTCGGAGCGCTCACTTTCAGGAAGACCCAATAGGTGAAATATGCGGGGAGCAGCTTGAATCTGGAAAACAGCTACTTGTTATCTTTAGGTTCGACGGGGTACTTCGCCAGCTCCCAAGCTCTCCATCCATCTTTCAACGCGAAAACCTTCGTGTAACCTTTCCCCATAAGGAGCAGTGCCGCACTGACACTGGTCGCGTCGTTCAGTCACTTGCAGTAAAAAACGATTGTCTTATCCTTTGGGTATTTGTCGACCCACGCACTCGGGTTGCCGAAATCTGCACGAATCGCGCCCTTGATCTTGGTCTTACTCTCGTCCCAGTCATGGCTTGTCCGTACATCAAGGACCACTAAATCGGCATTTCCAAGTTGCGCCTTCAAGCCGTCAACAGAAATTCTCTGGACACTGCTGGGGGTGAGCGCCGTTTCCGAGCGGGCTGTCGCGCCACCGAAACCTGCCGCAATCAGGGCCAAGGCCACAAGGAATGCTATTCTTCTCATGTTTCCTCCCGTCGGGCGTCGATACTACTACTATAGCCGATCACTTCGGGCTTTGCAACAGAAAAACCGCATGCTGTTTCTTGCTCTCCTCTGACAGGAGTGGCCCACGAGTTCAGGGCCACTCTTTGTGCTCGTTGACGCTCTCGTTGACGCGGCATCCTTGACGCCGCGCAAAGCTGCTATAAGGTGGTGGCGAAGCTTCGGACCGGCTCAAGCTTCGTCAGCAGGTATGGATTCGGCTACAGAGATGTGATGAGGAGTGATCTTCGTCTGCTGCCTCGTGTGAAAAATGGCGAATACGCTGAGAACCACGAGCCCTGCCCCGCACAAAGTGCGCAGGGTGACGGGTTCATTCATCAGTAACCAGCCGAGGAACAAGGCCAGCACCGGGTTGATATAGGCGTAAGTCATGACGATATTAAAAGGCAATGATCGCAAGGCGAAAACATACGCAGTAAAGGCACCGACCGACGCGAAAACCACCAGGTACCCCCAGGCCATCCATGCCGACACCGACGGATGAGGCATCGGTTCACCAAGTGCCAGCGAGGCCGCAAGAAAACCGAAGAAAGCTGTAAGGTGATGATAACCCGACATGACCTGGGCAGTAAGATTGACGGGTCGCCGCGCCTGAAATATCGATCCCAGGACCCAACAGAGTGGCGATAATATCAAGGCCCCGATAACCGAAACATCGGTCGAAGATCTATTGCTCAGAGATGGCGCGCTCAGAATCGCCACGCCTGCGAAGCCGATAAGGAGAGATGCAGTCAAGGCTGCTGATGGCCGCTTCCTGTATAAGAGGAGCTCGACGATGGTTGCCCAGATAGGGGCTGACGATACCATCAGACATGAGAATCCTGAAGCGGCGTACTGTTCGGCCCAGAGCACCAGCCCGTTGCCCCCACACCACAGCAGGTTTCCGGCAACAGCCAACGACACGAGTTCGGACCGGGTCGGCTTGATCCGCATGCCCTGCACGCGAGCCATCGCCAGGAGAATAAAGGCGGCGGCGGCCATGCGCACCATACCAAGAGCGAAAGGAGGAAACCCGTTTCCGGGAGCGACCCCGATCCGCATAGCCAGATAGGTAGTGCTCCAGACCACATAAACCACGCATAAAGAGAAAAGCCCTTTGCGTGACAATCGTTCGTCCACACATTTCTCCCAAGCAAGAAAGAAAATATCGTGACGTCGCCGACCACCTGAACTATGGCATGTTCTTCATTGTGAGTCAAAAGCAAATTCACGGGAAGTACTCAGACAGGTATCGATGGCATATTCCTAACGAGAAACTGGGAAGCCCGTAATACCAGCAATCTACTCAGCCCGCTCTACCCGACAAAGGCTGCACTTGAGCGCCTCTGCACCGGAGTCCGGGTCGAAGTGCTCGTGACCGAAAAGCAGGTTGACGCAGCTCTCCCTCCATCCGTGATCCGGTCCTTTTCGCTCGGGGAACCACCAGGCGTGCTCCGCATGAATAACATCAGGAGCGAGACCGTCATCAGGGTGCACGATGAATCGGGCCCGGCCATAAGGCGTCACTACGAAGACCGCATCTCCTGCCGACATGCCCAAAGCGGTGATTGTGGCAGGATTAATATCTGCCAGAGGGTCCGGATGGAGACGGCGCAGCGAACCGATATTCCTGCCTTCGCTGTGGAAGAAGGGCATTATCTTACAACCCGCCATAAAGATGAAGGGATACTCCTTTGCCAGGTCCGGCCTGGAGAGAGGCGAGAGGGGCGGCTCGACGAACACAGGCAGGCTCGGACGTCCTGCGTGAGCCATGATGGAACTGGCAAGCTCCACGCGTCCGCTGGGGGTCGGGAATCCCTCTTTTTCGTACTTACGGTATCGCATCTCACCGACTATTATACCCTTCTCCGCGAACTGCTCGAAGCTGAGGCCTGAAGGTTCCAGCAGCCATTCCAGGTACGCACGCCGGTCCGGCCAGGGAAAAGCTTCATCAAGGCCGAGGCGGTGCGCGAGGTCGATGATGACATCCCGGTCATCCCGCGTCTCTCCGATTTGAGCGAGCTTTCTGCGGGCAAGTACGCACCATTCCTTGTGCAGGGAGACCACATCATCCTGCTCCAGCCAGTGAGTCGCGGGGAGTATGAGATCCGCCAGTTCCGCTGTGGGCGTCACGAAAAGGTCTGACACTACGGTGAATTCCAGACGGTCGCGCAGCGCCTTCTCCACCATATCACCTCTTGTGGCCGTAAGTATGGGATTGGTGCCCACGAGCCACAAGGCTCTCGGACGATAGGGTTTGCCAGTGGCGCAAGCGTTCCAGAAGGTTGGTTGATGGCATCCAGGCGCAAACGGGAAACGACCCGCTCCGATCATCTTTGCTTTCTGCTCCGCTGAAAGAAACTGTATTCCGGCCACTCGCCGGTCTATCTGGGGCGACTTGACGCGCACCTCTTTGGGAGGCACCCAATGGGCCATGCCGCCAGGCACGTCGAGGTTACCGGTGATGGCCATGAGAATGAGCAGCGCACGGCCGGTCTGGAAAGCATTCACACTCATGTCGATACCGTTACCCCAGATGACGCAAGCGGGAGCGGATTGCGAAAATACCCTGGCCGCGTCACGAATAGCGCCCGCCGGAACGCGGGTGATGGGCTCGGCCCATTCCGGCGTGAAGGCCTTTACGTGCTGTGCCAGCTCGTCAAAGCCGACGCAGTAACGCTCTACAAAATCACGGCTATAGAGCCCTTCTGAAATGATCACGTGGAGCATGGCCAGGACGAGGGCGCATTCAGAGCCAGGCCTGAGCTGGAGATGACGCGTGGCGGACCTTGCGGCTGCGGTGCGACGGGGGTCCACGACGATCACTTCACGAGCCGCTTCCATTGCCCTCTTTATCATGCCGCCGCAGAGGCCGTCGGCAGCGCCGAAAGAAACCACATTGTTGCCGAAGGCCATGATACATGAGGGCATCTGGCCTCCGTGGCCGTAAATGTCTGCGATGGGCAGCCACCCGATGGTCAGGCTGGACGAGATGTTGCGCGGCAGGAAGCAGTTGTGGCCGGGGCCGGAGAAATTGGGAGACCCGAAAGCATTGAGGAAGCGGGCCGTGAATTCAGTGTAAGGCCGGCCCGTGCCCTGGCACAGGGCCACGTATTCGGCTCCTGACTCGCGGCGGATGCGGTCAAAAACCTCGGCCATCTCCGAGAGTGCCTCCTCCCAGCTGATCTGCTTCCACTGACCTGCGCCTCGCGCTCCTGTCCGGCGAAGGGGGTGCGTGAGCCGGTCGGGGTGATAGAGAAACTCCGGCCCGGCTGCTCCCTTTGGGCAGAGGTACCCACGGCTTGTGGGGCTGTCAGGGTCTCCGGTCACGCGCGTGACCCTTCCTGTCTCATCCAGATGGACGAGCACCTGGCAGACGCCGTGGCAGCCGCGGCAGGCGGTACGGATCACACGAGCCGAATTTGACATGAGAGCCTCCGTTCTCCTTGAGGGTTTGCATTGAGCGTACCTTCAGTATACCTTCTACTAGCGCATTTATGGAAGTCGACAGGAAAGAAAAATGCGAGAGACGGGCAGGTTATGCTGCGCACTTGAGGGCGAATTGGTGTAAGGTCTTGATCTTTGGACCAGACCTGTTGTAGAACCTCGGACGAGACCATGCCGCATATAAAATTGCGGGAACAGCCGCGCTATGAGTTTACGTACCGGTTCACGATCCAGGCCGTCCACATTAACTACAGGGGGCACCTCGGCCACGACAGCATCGTGCTGATTCTGAACGAGGCGAGGGCTAATATGTTTCGCGCACTGGGCATCAGTGAACTGGACCTGGGTGACCGGAAAACAGGTGTCATCACCGGAGACACGGTCATTAACTATAAGAGCGAAGGTTTTATATATCAAACCCTTTCTGTTGAAAGTCGGGTTGGCGAGATCGGCCCTGACGGCTTTACCGTTTTTCAGCGCATAAAACGGGATGGGCACCTGGTAGCACTCGCTGAAGCAGGTCTCGTCGGTTTTGACTATAAGATCCGCGCAACTGTCCCGATACCGGAGACGTTTAATCAGGCTCTGGCAAAGTATAGGAAAGCGAAGGAGCAGGATGATGGCTGACCTGTTAGTGGATGAGAGAGATCAAAGGCTGATCCTCTTCGAACAATTTGAGATTGACAAGTTCTCGGAATCATCACTGTACGCTGAGTTCGACGCGGATACGTATAGACAAGTCCTCAGCCAGGCCAAGAAGCTGGCGACAACCGTGATGATGCCGACCAATGCTGAGGGCGATACGGAAGGCTGCACTTTAAAAGACGGCAAAGTACGTGTGCCCAAATCCTTTCATGATCTCTGGCGCAAGTGGAATGATGGAGGATGGCGGGGGCTTGACCTTCCGCAGGAAATGGGTGGGCTTGGCATGCCCATGGTGGTCGGTATGGCGGCAAATGAATATTTTGAGGCGGGTAACCTGGCCTTTCAGACGTTGGCTGCCATGACGCGGGGCGCAGGCTTGCTGATATTCACCCACGGAACGGAAGAGCAGAAGAAAAAGTACGTGGGAAAAATCCTGTCCGGTAAATGGACCGGGACCATGGTCCTGACGGAAGCAGAGGCAGGGAGCGATTTGGCTGCCACCAAGACCAGGGCAGAGCGTAATCCGGACGGCACCTATTCCGTTGTGGGGAGCAAGATGCTGATCACCGGGGGCGACACCGATCTCACCGAAAATATCATTCACCTGGTACTGGCAAGGGTGAAAGGCGCGCCGGCCGGGACCCAGGGCCTCTCGCTCTTCCTTGTTCCAAAAATAAAAGTCAACCCTGACGGATCTTTGGGAGAGCCGAACGACGTGAAGACCATCTCCATCGAAAAGAAGATGGGCATCAAAGGTTCTCCCACCTGCCATCTGAATTTCGGTGAAGAGGACAATTGCAAGGGTGAACTCGTTGGCAAGGAGAATGGTGGTCTGCCGATTTTTTTTACCATGATGAATGAGTCAAGGTTGATTGCAGCGCGTCATGGGGCAGCGGTGGCCAGCACAGCTTACCTCCATGCCCTGGCCTATGCCAGGGAGAGACTCCAGGGAACAGAGATAGGGGCTCCGAAAGATGCGGGCCAGGCGCCGATCATAAAGCACCCTGATGTGCGCCGCATGCTTCTCCAGATGAAAGC
>Ga0209039_10000575_pt1 | contig 35673 bp, 24 predicted proteins | sample BogFormECP12_OM1_FD_188238 | JGI IMG/M metagenome (GOLD analysis project Ga0209039, IMG submission 188238) | Bog forest soil microbial communities from Calvert Island, British Columbia, Canada - ECP12_OM1 (SPAdes) (version 2) | ecosystem: Environmental > Aquatic > Freshwater > Wetlands > Bog ...
ACCTCGTTTGGCGAGAGCGAGTGTTATGGGCCTTCCACTTTGGTGGTATTCAAGGAGGTTTCTAGGCGCAGGAATGAGGGGACGGCCTGCGATGCGGGCCCAGAGGATGGTCTGTAGGTGTTTGAATCGAAAGACGTTCGTGGAATAAGGGAGGGACTAGTGCTGATTGCGGTTTGCGCGGGCTGCGGCGCGCTTTTGCGCCCGCCATTTGAGGGCCAGCCAGGCTACATAGCCGAGTTGGATGGCCCAGGTGATGACGTAGGCGGCAACGGTGAACTGGTGGTCGAGAATGGCTCTTTGATCCATTTTTTCCCTCGTCTTGAAATCGATTTTCTCTCTGCAATCAAGTCTTCTAGGTTTCTTCGAGAGCATCCAGAGCTTCCTGGGCGGCGTATTTCTGGTGCTGGCGCTCGACGTGGTAGCGCAGGGCGAGGATGAGCAATCCCCAGGCCAGCCAGGCGAGGACGTTCCAGCCAAAAGCGGCCAGCATGGCGGGGTCCTTGATGCCGGAGTCCGGTCCGCCACCGAAGACGGGGGCAGGATGTTGCGTGCGCCACCAGCGGTTGGACATGTAGACGATGGGCACGTCGAGCGCACCGAAGATGCCCAGGACGGCGGCCAGCGTCTGCACCTGCGGGCCAGCGGCGAAACGGCGCAGCAGCAGGTAGCTGACGTAGATCAGCCAGAGAACCAGAGTGGTAGTGAGGCGCGCGTCCCAGGTCCACCAGATGCCCCAGGCGCGGCGGCCCCAGAGCGGCCCGGTAATGAGGACGACAGTGCAGAAGACGACGCCGACTTCTGCTCCGGCCAGTGCCCAGGCGTCGGAGACCTGCGCCCAGTCCGGCCGGTTGCGGCGAAAAGCAAGGAAACCGATGCAGCCGGCCAACGAGATGGCGAAGAAGAGGAAGGCAACCATGGCCGAGGGCACGTGGTAGTAGAAGATGCGTTGGACCTCGTGCATGGTCTGTTCGTCCGGGGCGGCGTAGATGGCCTGGTAGAAGGCCCAGCCCAGCAGGGCGACGGTGACCGCGACGTAGAGACCGATAGCAAGTTTCTTCATGGGGAATCCTGGTGGAACGATTTCAGTTTACGACGGCGGGGGCGGGGCGGGGTCCATCGGGAGGTGGAGGGCCTATTCGGCGTGGAAGACCACGTCGAAAAGCAGCAGGCTGGCGGTGGTGAAGATGATGTCGTAGCCGAGGAGGAGCTTGATCCACAGCGTGGGGTCGCTGTCGCCGGTGAGGATGGCGGTGGTGGCCCGCACCATGGCCAGGAGAGCCGGAATGAAGATGGGAAAGAGAATAAGCGAAAGCAGCAACTCCCGGTTGCGGCTGCGGATGGAGAGCGCGGCGAAGAAAATGCCGTTGCCGACCAGGGCCCATGTGCCGAGGGGGAGAACCAGCGCCAGCAGCCACGCCTGGCCCTCGATATGAAGGTTATAAAAGATGAGAAAAATTGGGGCCAGAATCACCTGGACAACAGTGACGAAGAGGAAGTTCGCTATCACCTTGGCCAGAAAGAGTTCCGCGCCGGGGGTGGGCGCCATGCGCTGGGCATCGATGACCTGGTGGCGGATTTCTCGCGCCCAGGCCTGATTAAGGGCGCTGACCGAGGCGAACATGGTAGCCACGCAGAGAACTCCGCCAGCGATCTCGCGGGAAAAGTCACCGTGCGGGTCGAAGGCGATGGAGAAGAGCACGACGACCAGCAGGGAGAAAAAAAGCATGGAGACAAAGACGTCGAGGGAGCGCAACTCGATGCGCAGGTCTTTGACGAGATGGGTCCACAGGGCGCGCGGCATCAGGCGTGGCCCTCCGGGGTGGCGGACCTGGCCACATCTTTGGTGAGATCGGCGGTCTGCGCCTCTGCCGCGCGGAGATAGTCGGCGGGGCTGAGAATAAGCTGGGTCCCTCGGGTTCCGGCGGAAACGCTGATCCGGTCGAAGAGGATTGCTGTCTCATCGACAAAGACTGGGAAGGCTTTTTTTGCGCCGAAGACGGTGACGCCGCCGCGGATGTAGCCCGTCAGCGGCTGCACTTCCCTCAGCGAAACCATCTCCGCTTTGCGCAGGCCGGCGGCGCGGGCCAGCTTCTTGAAGTCCAACTCGGCGTCGCCGGGAATGACGGCGAAGACATACGCGCCCGCTCCGCCGGTCGTCAGCAGAGTCTTGAAGACTTGCTCCGGCGGCATCTCGATCTTTTTGGCGACCGTGATGGCGGATAAGTCGTCCGGGTCGACCAAGTACTTGCGCAGTTCGTAGGGAATGCCGAGGGATTCGAGAATGCGTGCGCCGTTGGTCCTCATAGCGTGGGCCTTCCTGGTTCACCACCCCAGCGACGAAGACCTGTCGCTGGGGACCCCGGTTCAAACGACGCCACGCGGCCGGCGTGCAACGCGAGCACCCAGTCGGCGATGGGGGCAGCCATCTCGCGCTGGTGGGTGGTCAAGATAATCGTCCGGTTGCCCTGGCGGAAGCCGGCCAGCAGCTCCACCATCTGGCGGGCGGATTCGATGTCCATGTTAGAGAAAGGCTCGTCGAGCAGGAGCAGCTCGGGGACAGAGAGCAGCACACGGGCCAGCGAGGTGCGCTGTCTCATGCCCTGCGAATACTGTCCTATGACGCGGTTCAACTCGGGGTCCAGGCCAACCTGACGCAGGGCTTCGGCGGGCGAGAGGCAAGCGCGGCCCCCTCGTTGCCGATCCCGGTAGAGACTGGCGAAGTAACGCAGGTTTTCCTCGGCGGTCAGCTCGTCGTAGAGCATGGGGGCGTGGCTCATGTAGCCGATGCGGGCGCGGGCCTCATGGGGTTCCAACTCGCCGAAAACTTTGACCGTGCCGAAGCTGGGTCGAAGGAGTCCGGCAAGAATGCGGAGCAAAGTTGATTTGCCCGCGCCGTTCTCGCCGATTACGACGTAGCAGTGTCCGGCCTCGAAGTCCACTGAAACCTGGCGCAGTGCGGCGAAGGAGCCGAAGAGCTTGGAGACGCCGTCGAGGCGGGCGCAAATGGTAGAAGTGGCGGCCTCGGACGGGTGTGCGGTCATGCGATCAGTTTGCGGCAGTTGGGGTAGCGGCCGTGTTGGATGCGTGAGGAGCAGGTGCCTGGGCGGCGGCGCGAGGGCTGGCGGCAGGCTGCGTCGAACCGGGCTGTGTTGAACCGGGTTGGGCCGGCGCGTACTTGCTGGCGCACTTTGCCTGCAGCACGTTGGCGTGGAAGACGCCGTCGCGTCCATAGGAACCTTCCGCCAGGGCCTGGGAGTCGTCCTTGAAGGTGTCCGGAGGCGGCTCGGAGCCTTTGTAGCTGACTTTGAGAAGACGCCCTGAGGCAGCTTTGGGCGAGTGGCTTTCAAACTCATTCAAAACGAACTCCACGTGGGGACCGTTGTGTTCGATGGAGCCGGGGACGACGAAGCCCTCCACGCGCAACTGGCTGTGGAAAGCCTTGTCGCCCATGCCGCCCAGCTCGGCGATGGTGACGTAGTAGCTCTTGTTGGCGCTGTAACCGGAGAAGGCAAGCCAGCCGATGGTGCCGACGATCACGGCAGCCGCAATCCCTATCCGCAAGGTGTTGGGGGAAGTTTTCATAGTCAATCTCTAACGATACGAGCCTGACAGGGCGGGGTCAACCATCCAGGGATGAGGACGGATGGGATGGAGCCGGTGTGAACACGACCTGATCCGACGCTGCCGCGTGAGTAGCGCCGGCTTATTGCACGGAGTCCAGGGTGCGAGCGGCGCGGTCGAGCGCCTGGGTCAGCACCGTCAACTGCTGCGCCGTCCGTCCCTGATCTTTGGCGTCGATGGCCTCATTGACGCCGGGAATAACCACAGCGGCGTAGCCGGTGAACTCGCCGGGAGCGTAGATGGTGTGCCGGTACCACGGGCGATTGGGCAGGCCGGCTTCGGAGATGAGCGCGGTCTCGGTCTGGCGCAGGGCGAGATTGAGTTTGGCCAAGTCGCCGGAGGGAGCGAGTTGGAGGGCATGCGCCTTCTGCGCCGCGGCGATGAGACGGGCCGCGGCAGCTTGAGCGGGTGCAAAGTCGAGCGAGTCGAGATGTGCATCCCCGGCCTTGCGTTTGGCCGCATCGATGTAGGCGGAGATTTCGCGGGCATAGCTGACGTAATCGTAGGGCAGCACGTCGGCATCAGCCATGCGCAGGGCTTCGAGGCCGAAGACGCGGGCCATCTCCTGGAGATAGACGAATTTGGGGTCGGCGTTCTGGGTGTACCAGGCGAAGTTGTCGAAGACCGAGTGATAGACGCCGTAGGGACCGCCGGAGTCGATGTCGGTGGAGGGCACGCCCACATGCTGCAGGAAGGGCGTGAAGTCGGAACCGGAGCCCAGGTCGCCCATCGGCGCCTCTCCAACAGGGTCGGGCGGGGCGTTGGATCTGCGATGCTCATTGCCTTCCGGACGGGCGTTTTTCCACTGATCGTAGACCGTCGCGCCCAGGGGACTGGGAACGGCGCGGGTGAGTTCGCGGAGAAACTGCTTGAGCGAAGGGACGGCGGCTGCGGAGAAATCCGGGCCGGAGACGCCTACGTCCATGTTGAAGTAGGCGACGGCGCGTCCCAGGGCTTTGGCGTACTGCTCCACCCACTCGGTTGAGCCGATAAGGCCTTCTTCTTCGGCGTCCCAATTGCAGAAGACGATGGTTCGTTTTGGGCGCCAGCCCTGTTTGAGCAGCGCGCCGATGCCGTGCACGGCTTCCAGCATCGCTGAGGTGCCGCTGGAGGGATCGACCGCGCCATAGACCCAGGCATCGCGGTGATTGCCGGCCACCACCCAGTCGTCGGGGTACTCCGAACCTTTGATCGTGCCCATCACGTCCCAGATGATGCGCCGCTGATAGTCCTGCTGTGAGACCAGGTGGACCTTCACGCCGCCCTGTCCCCCAACCGCTCCCAGGTGATAACGGAAGGGCAGCGCGCCCTGCCAGCCTTGCGGCACGCCCGGCCCCTTGAGGGCTTGCAGGATGGGCGCGGCGTCGTGATAGCTGAGGGGGATGGAGATGATGTGGGGCTGGTTGCCGTAGGCTGAGCCGCGGGCGGAGTCGGGCAGGTCCAGCGTGGAGGCGACGCCGGGGGTCTCGGGGTCGCCCGGATACTTGAAGATATAATGCACCGAGCCGCGCTGGACGCCGGTTTCAGGCCGCCAGGGACCCATGGGATAAGCGTCGCCCTTGTAATAACCATCATCTTGCGGATCGGAGTAGATGAGCACTCCTGCGGCGCCGCGCTGTTCGGCGATGTAGACCTTGACGCCGCGGAAGTTGTCGCCGTAGCGGGCCAGGACGATCTTGCCGTGCAGGTCGATGTGCTGTGCGGCAAGCTGATCGAAGTCTTCCTGGCGGCCGTAGTTGGCGTAGACCGCCTCGCCGGTCACATCTCCAGACCCCGATGATCCGTTGAAGGGCATCACCACGCGGGGATCGTCCTGGTAGGGATCGCCTTCGACGTGCTCGCGGGTGGGGCCGGTCATCAGCGGCTGGCCGGCGGCGTTCCAGGCCTCCACGCGCACGACTTTGGGCTGGTTCATCAGCACGCGGTAGGGAACAATCTCGGTATCGAGGCCGGCAGCGCGAAACTTTTGCGCGACATATTCGGCGGTCTTGCGGTCTTCCGGCGTGGAGGCCAGGTGGGGCTCGGCGGTAAGGATCTTCAGGTGCTGGCCGGCCAGTTTGGCGTCGGGTACGGCGAGGAATTTTTCCTCGATTTTGGCCTGCTCGGTGAAGTCGCTGTAACCGAAAACGGCTGGCGGGCTCGGATTCTGGGCCGGAAGCGGCCTGGGAACGAAGGTCAGGGGAACGAGCGCCAGAAAAAGCAGGGAGGCAAGCGGCTTGCGCACAATCATAGCGGGATCCTGTGAAGATCGATGTGTGTTCCTTTCGTCAGTTCCTATGCTACCGGTTGGGCGCAATGGGCGCAGCGGCGGGCGGCCAGCGGAATCTCGCTCAGGCACTCGGGGCAGGGCTTGGTGGACGGCGGCGATGAACTGTGTCAGCACGTCTTTCACGAGGGAGTTGACAATGGCGTTGAAGGCCGCGCCGATGATGACGGCGACGGCCAGGTCCACAACGTTTCCGCGCAGAATGAAATCTCGAAAGCCTTTCAGCATATCTTCCTCCAGGGTCTTGCCTGATGAGATGGTTGCGCTCTCGATCGCGGGGAGCGCGATCGCCCGATTGGCCTCATCCTACACGGGAGCGGCGAGTTCGGTGTACTCGGAAAATGGGCTCCGCTGAGAGCTTGCGACTCGTGCGGCCAGGAACAGACTACATCCTGGACGCTCAGGGATAGAGCCAGAGGAAGATCACCAGCGCCAGAATCATCAGTTCCGAGTAGAGCAGGATGAGGACGCCGGCGTGGTAGAGGCTCCATCTGCGGCCCAGGCAGCGGGCTGTCTCAACCATGCCCCAAGCGGCAGCGAGCGCGGGAAGAATCTGCCAGGGCGAGCCGTGGAGCGCGTCGATGTCGGGAAATCCGGCCAGGCGCAGCCCGGCCGCGAACGCGCCGAGCGCCAGTGCAACGCCGCGGACCAGCGACCGCTGCCGCAGCCTCAGGATGGAAGGGCGGGGAAGCACCACGCTTATCACTCTAGACGGTTGGGCAACTGTGGATGGTTGGGCCTACCCTGCCGCCAACTCCATCTCTTTGAGCGACTCGGCATACGGCGCGCGCAGCACGCCGCGTTCGGTGACGATGGCGGTAACGTACTTAGCCGGAGTTACATCGAATGCCGGGTTGCAGATTTCTACGCCGTTGGGCGTGAGTTGTTTGCCGCCGTGGTGTGTAACTTCAACGGGTGAGCGCTCCTCGATGGGGATGGAGTCTCCGGTCGCGGTGGCCATATCGACCGTGGACCAGGGAGCGGCGACGTAGAACGGGATGCCGTGTTCATGCGCCAGAATCGCGACGTTGTAGGTGCCGATCTTGTTGGCCACGTCGCCGTTCGCCGCGATGCGGTCCGCGCCGACGACGACGGCCTGGATGCGCCCCTGCCGCATGAGGCTGGCGGCCATGTTGTCGCAAATCACGGTGGTGGGGATGCCGTCGGCCATCAGCTCCCATGCGGACAGGCGCGCGCCTTGCAGAAAGGGCCGTGTTTCGTCGGCGTAGACATGGATGCGCTTGCCCTGCTCGACAGCCGACCGTATGACGCCGAGAGCGGTTCCGTAGCCGCAGGTGGCCAGCGCGCCGGCGTTGCAGTGGGTCAAAACGCCGCCTTCCCGCGGCAGCAGCGCCGCGCCGAATGCGCCCATGGTTTTGCAGGCAGCAATGTCTTCCTCGTACATCGCGTGCGCTTCGGCCAGGAGCTTCTGCTTGATCTTGGCCAAAGGTGCGCCCGACCCGGCCAGGGCCGCGAATAGCCGCTTCATGCGGTCGATAGCCCAGAAGAGATTGACGGCGGTGGGGCGGGTTGCGGCGAGGCGGGCGCAGATCCGGTCGAACTCCGGCGCGAATTCCTGGGGCGTGAGGGCGGAGGTGTGCATGGCTCCGAGGGCAATGCCGTAGGCTGCGGAGACGCCGATGGCCGGGGCTCCGCGGACCACCATGGTTTCGATGGCCTCGGCCACCTGTTCATAGGTGGCGGCGAGCACGTAGCTCTCCTCGAGAGGGAGCATGGTCTGATCGATGAAACGGACGCCGTCCGGGGTCCAGGCCAGGGTAGGAATCATGCATTTCCAGTGTAAACTGCCGGGGATTGTGGACGAGTGGGTCGTGCGCGGCTGAAAACCTTTTCAACTTTCGCTGGACGTACCTCTGCCCCCATGCGTAGAGTTGTGTCGGCGCTTTTTTTGCGCGGCTCTCCGATTCCTGTGTATTTGCCGGCGGCTTGGTCCGCGTGGATGACGGTCAAGGGCAAACGGCGATTGGAAAGCAGCGAAGAGCAGGCTATTTTTCTTGAAGGAGGCGGAGGGGAACTTTTATGGCTACGCGATCCACACCACCGGCGGCGCAAAGCGCGCCCAACTACATTGTTCCGTTCATCATTGTCACCGCACTGTTTGGCATCTTCGGGTTCCTGACGAATCTGAATAGCAACCTGATGCCGCACCTGAAGAGGCTCTTCGACCTCGCCTACGGGCCGGCCATGCTGGTTTCGACAGCGTGGTTCTTCGCGTACCTGGTTTTCTCCGTTCCCAGCGCCAAGCTGATCGAGGCCGTGGGTTACAAGCGCACCATGGTCATCTCGCTGTTCATCATGGTGGTGGGCGCGCTGCTCTTCATCCCGGCAGCGAATCTGATCAGCTTTCCGCTGTTTTTGAGCGCGATCTTTGTGCTGGCCACCGGCGTCTGCGCTCTGCAAACCTCGGCTAATCCGTATGTCTCGATTCTTGGGCCGGAATCGAGCGCGCCGGCGCGGCTGACATTGGCGCAGGCCTTCAACTCCCTGGGCGCGGCCGTGGCTCCGCTGGTGGTGGCCCACTTCATCCTCACCGATCCCAGCAAGGTTGCCGATAAGGCAAGCATTGCGCATACGGTTCAGGGACCTTACATCGCCATTGCCGGCGCGCTGTTGCTACTGGGCTTTGCGGTGATGCTGATGAACCTGCCCGCGATCACTTTGACCCGCGCCTTCCGTCCCGGCGCCGAGGGCGATCCGTTGCTGGCCCGCAGCATCTGGAGCTATTCGCATACGGTGCTTGGCATGCTAGGCATCTTCTTCTACGTAGGTGTAGAGATTGCCCTTGCCTCCATCGCTATCAGCTATTTCTTAACCCAGGGGGTGGGCATCTCGATCCTCGGACCATTTGGAACTCTGGTCGATAGCCTGCTCGGGCCCTTGTCCAACACGGCGATTGCCGGCCTGCTGGCCTCGCTCTATTTTCTCTTGATCATGGCTGGCCGCTTCCTGGGCAGTGCGCTCATGGCCTCCATCAAGGCGGAAAAGCTGCTTGCTGGCCTAGGCTTTCTGGGCGCGGTTTTCTTGTTGGTTTCCATGTTCAGCCACGGTTCGCTGGCCATCTGGACCCTGGTGCTTTGCGGCCTCGCCAACTCCATCATGTACCCCACGATCTTCGCCTTGGGCATTGCCGAACTGGGACCGATGACCAGCAAGGGTTCCGGTGTCATCACCATCGGCAATGTGGGCGGCGCGGTGGTTCCCCTCCTGTTCGGCGCGTTGGCCGACAAGGTTGGAATTCAGTACGCCTTCCTGCTGCCCATCGTCTGCTACCTCTTCGTGGCCTACTACGGCCTGTCGGGGTACAAGCCCACGCGCGCGGTCAAGGCATAGGCGGGGATTTTCTGCTGGTTTCCAGGGCCCTCCGGTTTGCGCCGGAGGGCTCTGGCGTTTCTGGCGTGCACTTCAGGAAACTGCCGGGACAGGTTCATTACCGGCGCGCTTCTGGACTTGCCTCCGCGGCCCTGCGTACAGTGGTCTCAATACCTTGACGATTGCAAGGAGCCGTTCGTGCCCAACCTCACCGCCGTCGATTGGTTGATCATGCTGCTCTACTTTGTCTTTGTGCTGGGCATCGGCTATGCCCTCAAGCGGCACATGAAGACGAGCATGGACTTTCTTCAGGCCGGACGCGTGCTGCCGGCCTGGATCTGCGGGCTGGCATTCATGGGCGCCAGCCTGGGCGGGCAAGAGGTAATCGGGATGGGCGCCTCGGGGGCCAGGTACGGCCTGGAGACGGCGCATTTCTTCGGCATCGGCGCCATTCCGGCGATGGTTTTTGTAGGCCTCTTCATGATGCCGCTCTATTACGGGTCGAAGGCGCGCTCGGTGCCGGAGTTTCTGCGCCTGCGGTTCGATGAGAAGACGCGGGCGCTGAACGCCTGCACGTTTGCGGCGATGACGGTCGTCAGCTCGGGGATTTCGATGTACATGATGGCGCGACTGATGCAGGCGTTGCATCTCTTCGACGGGTTTTTCCGCGAGCAGGGCTGGGCGCCTGAGGGGATTTTTACCTTCTCGATTTTGCTTTCGGCCGCGATTGTGCTGGCCTATATCCTGTTGGGCGGGCTCGCCAGCGCCATCTACAACCATGTGCTGCAGTTCTTCCTGGTGGTTGCGGGGTTGTTGCCGATGGTGCTTCTGGGGCTGCGCAACATCGGCGGATGGAGCGGGCTGAAGGCTTCGGTTCCGATCCAATATATGCACGAGTGGAAGGGCCTGGCCCACGCCGGCGCCAACCCCATGGGGATTGAGGGCATCGGCTTGGGGCTGGGGCTGGGCTTCGTGCTCGGAGCCGGCTATTGGTGCACCGACTTCCGGGTGATCCAGACGGCGATGGCGTCGAAAAATATCGAATCGGCGCGGCGCGTACCGCTGATTGCCGCCGTTCCCAGGATGCTGTTTCCGTTCCTGGTGATATTGCCGGGGGTGCTGGCCATCGGACTGCCCACGCCGCGCACGACGACCGTTATCCGCGTGGTGGACGGGGCCATCATTCGCGAGACCACCGTGGTTTCGCCGCAGGTCGAGCAGGGCCGCGGGCTGGTTCCGGCCAGGACCGACCCTGCGACCGGGAAGCCGATGCTCGACGCCACTGGCCAGCCGTTGCTGGACTACGATATGGCCACGCCCAACATGCTGCTGCACTTTTTGCCCACCGGCCTTCTAGGGCTGGGGCTGACGGCGCTGCTGGCCACCCTGATGAGCGGTATGGCCGCCAATGCTACAGCTTTCAACACGGTGTTTACGTACGATCTTTACCAGTCGTACATTCACAAGGGCGCGAGCGACCAGCATTATCTGGCGGTGGGCCGATGGGCCACGGTGGGCGGCATTTTGCTGTCCATCGGAACGGCGTATGCGGCCACTCACTTCAACAACATCATGGACACGCTGCTGCTGGTCTTCAGCTTTGTGAATGCGCCGCTGTTCGCCACGTTTCTGCTGGGCATGTTCTGGAAGCGGGCCACGGGGCACGGCGCGTTTTCCGGGCTGATTGTGGGCGCCGCGGCGGCCATGCTGCACCACGGGCTCACGCTGCCCATCGAGGCCCTGCCCGGCATTCACGGCGGATGGATTGCGGTGCTGCGCCACTATCCCAGCGACATGGCGCAGAATCTCTGGACGGCGATCTTTGCCTTCAGCGCCAACTTCATTGTGACGGTGTTGGTGAGTTACTGCACCAGGGCCAGGCCGGAGGCGGAACTGGTGGGGCTGGTTCATTCCCTGACGCCCAAACCGGAGCACGCGCACATCGCGTGGTGGAAGCGGCCCGAGGCGCTGGCGGTGGCCGTTCTGCTGGGCGCGGTTGCATTGAATATTTTCTTTTACTGAGGATTTTTCTGGCCGGGAAGCGGCAGGATAGGGGATAGCGATGAGTCTCGATTTGCGCATTCCGATGGGATTGATGTTCTCGCTGATCGGCATGATCCTCAGCGCGGTTGGGCTGGCCACCAGGGGCAACCAGGCCCTCTATGCCCGTAGCCTGGGCATCAACGCGAATCTGTGGTGGGGGCTGGTGCTGCTGGCCTTCGGGCTGACGATGCTGCTGCTGGGCCAGCGCGGGCAGAGGCGGATTGAGAAGGAACGCCAGTTGCCGCCGGTAAAAGGGGATGCGCGGCGGGGACACTGAAGTCTGATCCTTGCGTGGCCGCGTTTGAGACGTTTTAACGCGCCGCCCGGTACACTTATAGAGAGAGATGGCGCGCAGAACGATCGAACATTACGAGATTCTCCGCCGGCTGGGCGCCGGGGGCAGCGGGGTGGTCTACCTGGCCAACGACACGCTCCTTCAACGTCCGGTGGTGCTGAAGATCCTGCGCACCGGGCTGCTTTCGGCTGAGCAGATGCGCTCGACCGTGCTGCGCGAGGCGCGCCTGGCCTCGGCCATCGAGCACCCCAACGTCTGCGCCATCTACGAAGTGGGCGAGAGCGGCGACGAGGCCTACATCGTGATGCAGTACGTGCCGGGCGAGAACCTTGACAAGCTGATTGCGCGCGGGCCGGCCAGCCTGCAACTGGTGCTCTCGGTTGGAATACAGATTGCCGACGGCCTGCAGGCCGCGCACTCGCTGGGCATCTTCCATCGCGACCTTAAACCGATGAACGTGATGCTGACCGATGGCGGTCTGGTGAAGATTCTGGACTTCGGCCTGGCGCGGCGGCTGCGCCCCGAGGACGCCAGCTTCGACCCCTCCAAGCCGGCGCTGGCCAGGGATGCGTCCATAGCGGCCACCTACACCGCGCGCGGCGGGACCATCCGCTACATGGCACCGGAGCAGTTTGTCACCGGGCAGTCGAGCGTGCAGTCCGACGTGTGGGCGCTGGGCGTGATCCTTTACCAACTGGCGAGTGGCCGGCATCCCTTTTGCCGTCCCGAAACCGAGGACTTCCAGGTCATCCACGCCATCCAGTACGACAATCCGGAAGATCTGAGCGAAATCGTTCCGGGAATCTCCCCGGAGCTGAAGAGCGTCATTTCAACCTGCCTGGAAAAGATTCCAGGGTCGCGTTACGCCTCGGCCGCCGAGGTGCGCGAGGCGCTGAAGACGATCATGAAGGCGCTGCGGATTGAGACCGGGATTATTCCTGGCGATGCGGCGGCCAACCTGCCCACGACAAGCGCCGAGGCGCAAAAGCGGAATACGGGATTTCTGTCGATGCTTGCGGAGCGGTTCCGCGAGTCGGCCAGCAGCCGGACGCCGCAAAACTCGCTGGTGGTGCTGCCGTTCAGTAATCTGGGCGCAACCGAAGTGGCTCCGCTGTATGGGTTTGCGCTCGCGGATGCGATTGCCGCGCGGCTGGCGCGCATTCCGGCCCTGGTTGTCCGGCCGTCGAGCACGCTTATGCGGCTGCCGATTGCGCAGATGGACCCGCTATCAGTTGGGCAAAAGCTGCTGGTTTCGTTTGTGCTGGCGGGCAACTTTCTGCGCTCGGAAAATGGATTCGATCTGAACTGGCAACTGCTGGACGTGGGTTCGCAGAGCGTGCGGTCGGGCGGCGCAATCCGCGTCGCTTCGCTGGACCTGATTGCGGTGCAGACGGAGATTTCGAACGAGGTTTTTGCCGCGCTGCACGGCCTGAGCGCCGCCGACAGAATCCAGGTTGCCCAGATCGACGCGCCGCGGCCCGGAACTGGATCTGGCCCCAGGGACGCCTCGCTGCCGGGGCCGGTGAGCGAAGAGTATCTGCAGGCGCGCGCGCTGCTCAGTTCGTTCATGGTGCGCACCGGCTCGCGCGCGGACCTTGACCGCGCACATGCGCTGTTTACGAACGTGACAGCGACCGATCCGGAGTTTGCCGCTGGTTGGTGCGGGCTGGGCATCGCCGAGCTGCAATATGTGCGTCATGGGTTCGGTGGGCAGATTCACGTGATGCACGCGCGGCGCGATTTCGACGAGGCGTTGAAACTCGATCCCGCTTCGACCGAAGCCAATCTTTACCGCATCTATATGCTTCTATCGCGCGGCGAGAAGGAGTCGGCGCGGCACGGCATCGCCAACCTGCTCTCTGGAGCCGCCAACGACTGGAATGTGCATATGGTGGCGGGCATGGCGCTGCGCGGCGACGGCATGTACGAGGAGGCGCTCACTGAGTTCAACCGCTCCCTCAAGCTCAATCCCGCCAATGCGCCGATTCTCTACAACCATCGCGCCCGTGTTTATCACTATCAGAATCAGATTGAGCTGGCCGGCGACGAGCTGGAGAAAGGCCTGGCGCTGGAGCCGCGCCACCCGCTGCTGAGGACCTCGGCCGGCTACCAGCAAATGCGATTGGGCAACCTGAGCGCGGCCATTGAGATTCTTGAAGGCGTGGTCCGCGACGACGATTCTTTGCGCATCGCCGTACCCACGCTGGCGCTTTGCTATGTGCAGGCGGGCCAGCGGACGCGGGCTGCCGCGCTCTTGAAGGACGATACCCTGGCAGCGGCCGAGGCCGATAGCGAGATGGCTTACCGGCTGGCTACTTACTTTGCCGTCGAGGGCGACTCCAGCGAGGCGTTGCACTGGCTGCGGCGGGCGATCTATCTGGGCAACGAAAACTACCCCTGGTTCCAGAAGAACCCGGCGTGGAACAACCTGCGCGCCAACGCGGACTTCGAGCGGATTTTGGAGGATTTGAAGAAGGGCTTCCGCAAGAACCAGAAGACCTGGAAGCGGCTGCTGGAACAGGTGCCGCCGGACGGAGAGTAGGGCCTCCTCAGAGGGGTGAAGTTCTCTGTTTTTCCGCCTTTACGACCTGCGAAGAACGATATAAATTGGAGGGGATTAGTGCTGGAAATGGGAGATTCCGCTTTGGTCCTGAAGTTATGGTCAGGCCTTCGGCTTGCACGCCGGCTTGCGGGACTCGGCTTAGCGTGCCTGGTGCTGGCAGGTTGTGGGGGAAGCAATAAAAGCAATCCGCAGATCGACTGGGTAACTCCTGCGCCGATTACTTATGGCACGGCGCTGAGCGTTACACAGTTGAATGCAACCGCAAGCGTTCCCGGCTCGTTCGCCTACAACCCATCCCTGGGCGCCGTGCTCTCAGCTGGCTCCCAGACGCTTTCAGTCGTCTTTACCCCGACCGACACCATGGACTATGCCACCGTCACCGCGAGCGTGACGCTGGTCGTTGATCAAGTACCCACGTCGGTAAGTTGGACCGCCCCTGCCGCGATTACCTATGGCACCGCGCTCAGCGCGACGCAATTGAATGCAACCGCCAGCGTCCCCGGCGCCTTCGCCTACACACCATCCCTGGGCGCCGTGCTCTCAGCCGGCTCCCAGACGCTTTCAGTCACCTTCACCCCGACCGACCCAAACTATGCTAACTCCACCGCCAGCGTGACGCTGACCGTCAATCAAGTGGTTCCGGTGGTGAGTTGGACCGCCCCTGCCGCCATTCCTTACGGCACGGCGCTGAGCGCTACGCAACTGGATGCAACCGCAAGCGTTCCCGGCGCCTTCGCCTACAACCCATCTCTGGGCGCCGTGCTCTCAGCCGGCTCCCATACGCTTTCGGTCACCTTCACCCCTACCGACATCACGGACTACACCACCGCCGCCGCCGGCGTGACGCTTACCGTAAGTCAGGCGACGCCGCAGATTGCATGGACGCCTACCGCTCTGATCGCTGTCGGTGCGCCTCTGGGCCCGGGCCAACTTAATGCAACGGCCACGGCGCCGGGCGGCACAACGGAGCTGGCTGGGAGTTTCCTCTACTCACCGGGAACCGGGACCATCTTCAACTCGCCCGGACCACAGACGCTGTCTGTTACGTTTACGCCCGCGGACACGGTGGACTACACCACGGCCCAGGCCAGCCTCAACATGACTGCGTCTTTTTTCGGCGTAGTAGCCTGGGGCGATTCGCTTACCATAGGAGGCGAGGGCAATTTTAACAAAGGACGATACCCCAGCGAACTCCAGAATCTGATTACGTTGCCCGTTGTTAACCAGGGCGTTGGCGGGAATTCCTCCACGCAGATCGGTGTGCGCGAAGGTGGGGTTCCAACCTATGCGACTGTCGTCGGCGGGATTATTCCGGACTCAGGTGGCATCACCGTGACTTTCCCCACAGGGTATGAGCCGGTTACGAAGGCTGGGCCAACCGCGGGAGTCTCCGGCACCATCCTGGGAGTCCATGGGCTGGTTACGTATGACTCGACGGACTCTATTTATACATTCACACGCACAACGCCCGGGATCCCGGTAAGTGCGCCCGGGAGTCCGCAGTTTGTCGTCGATACTCCCTACGCCGGCTACCTTCCCGTCTTTTGGGAGGGCCGGAACAATTTCACAGCAACAACACAGATTCTATCCGATTTAGCCGGCCAGGTTGCCACCGTTTCCCCCGGGCAGAACTACCTGGTTCTGTCCATCATGCCTGAAAACAGGCAGAGCGAATGGCCCGGCGGCGGATTTGATTACGAGTGGCTCACCTCCTTCAACAATCAACTGGGGACCATCTACGGGTCGCACTATCTGGACATCGGGAAGATACTGGTGGGCAGTTACGACCCATCAACAGATAATAGCGCTGTGGATGCCTCCGATTACAGCCACGACGAACCGCCGACGTCACTGCGCGCAATCTCTGCGTACACAACGCTCGCGAACTCGATCGGCCCCGCCGATACCAGCATCACCGTCCAATCCGCGAACGCCATAGCCATCGGGGATATGCTTACCATCGACACCGGGGCAAATGCCGAAAATGTCTCGGTCACCGCGATTTCCGGCAACACCCTGACCGTGGTGCGCACTTTCGGCGGAGTCGATACATCACACGCCGCCGGCGCACCGGTGACGGCAAGTGACATTGATCACCTGAACGCGCAAGGCTACCAGATTGTGGCCGACGCAGTGGCGCAATATTTATCTGCGTATGAGATCTCGCAGCAATAACGAGCAGTTGCGCCAGGGCGGGTTGAGGTTCTTGATCCGGCCCGAAAGCATGACCGCTTCGTGCCCCTCCTTTCCGCGTTTTTTGTGCGGAAAAGATGGGTTGCCATGGCGCATTCGTCAAGGGCGAATCAATCGTGGTTCCCAACCAGCCGTAGCCGGGGCGCCTGCATAGGTTTGGATTACGAAATCGGTTCGATGTCGCCGGCTATCCCGAACTGCCTGAACGGTCCGGCCATGTTGTTCCTTTTGCAGTTTATTGAAGGAACCTCTGATGAACTCCCCAATCCGCATGCACAGCTCTAGCCACAATATCTTGCTGGAAAGAATTCATCGTCTTTCTCCGTTCTCCGCATTCATATCACATCAGGCGTTCATGGCAGGGGAGTTGGTGGCAATCGCCGCTGAAGCATACTGGAGCGCGGCCGCAAGCCGGTTGGCCGTTCGCATACACTGTAAGGTTATGCGGCATCTTGGTAAAGCTGTTCCAGCCGCATTGGGGAAGAGACATATGAGGATGACCGGGGCTTTGGCCCTTGTTCTTTTTATGGCAGTCGCGGCAGCGGCTGGAGCGCAGGCGCGCTTTGACGCGGAGGCGGTGCGGACGAACAATCGCGGCGTGGCGCAGATGGGCCAGCAGTTTACCGAGCGTGCGGCGGACTCGTTTGCCGAGGCGTTCAAGAAAGATCCCAAGCTTGCGCAGGCGGCCATCAACGAGGGCATTGCGCTGCTGACGCTGCAAAAGCTGGACGAGGCAAAGAAGTGGCTCCAGCAGGCCATCGCTCTCGATCCGGACAATGCCCAAGCTTGGTACAACCTGGGCCTTGCGCAACATGCAAACAACGAGCTGGAGCCGGCGCTCAAAAGCTTCCAGGAGGCGGCGAAGATCGATCCCAGGGATGCGGATTCCTTTTATTTCGCGGGCGTCTGCTACCAGGAGATGAAGGAGTTCGACAAGGCCATCGCGATTTTGCAGAAGGCGCTGGAGATCGACCCGCTGCACGCGTCCTCAGAGTTTGCCCTGGCGCGCGCGTTGCAACGCTCCGGTCATGTGGAGGATGCGAAGACGCACTTCAAGCGCTTTCAGCACTTGACCAGCGCCAAGATTGGGGCGCCGATCGGGTTGTCCTACGGCGAACAGGGCCACTACTCGACGGTCACAGCGGTTGTCGTGCCCGAAGTGGGCCATAAGGCCATGATTCCGGTGCGGCTGGTGGCGCAGCCAATGCTTTCCCAGGTCTCTCCGCTGCGTCGGACGAGACCTGGGGCGCCCGGAGAGAAATGGACCACGACCGGCGGCGCTTGCATGATGGACGTGACGGGCTCCGGACGCATGGACCTGGTGCTGATGCAGACGGGCGCGCAGGCCATTCGCGTGCTGCGCAACAAGGGCGAAGGCAGCTTCGAGGAGTGGGACGCGGCGGCGGCGGGACTGAAAGCATCGGGGCGCGCTGTTGCCTGCGCGGTGGGCGATTACGATGGCGACGGATTGAACGACCTGGCCGTTGCATTGGATGATGCGCTGCTGCTGTTCCGCAACCTGGGCCACGGAAAATTCCAGGACGTGACGACGGAGGCCGGTCTTGCGCCGCGTAATCATCCCTCCGGCATTACGTTTGTGGATTATGACCACGACGGCAATCTGGATTTGTTTCTAACGGGTGCTCCGTTGAAGGATGGCGGCGTGCCGAACGTGCTTTGGCGCAACAACGGAAACAAGACCTTCACCGATTGGACGGAACCGACGGGATTGGGCGGAAGCGGGACGACTGCGGCGGCTATTCTTACGGACTTCAACAACGATCACGCTGTTGACCTGGTGACAACAGGTGATGGGCCGGCGCCGCTGATTTATGTGAATCCGCGCGAGGGAAAGTATCCGAGTCAGGTGTTGTATGAAGGGTGGTTGGAGTTTCTTGGGGTAACAATTGAACAAGTTTTGGAGACTGCGGACGGACAAAGTCAGAACGTACACGTGGTGACCCAGAAAGAAGCTCGGAAAGACGCTTGGGCAGCGAAGCATCCTGCCGCGCCACCGCCGCCCACAGTGGGCATCACGGTGTTCGACTACAACAAGGACGGCTGGATGGACATCGCAGTCACCCACGACGGCGCGCCGGGATTGACGCTATGGCGGAATGTGGAGGGTCCGAACCATGTGGGGCGGCGCTTTGAGCGCGTGGAATTGCCGCTGCATGGTGCGCTGCGCGGATGGGGCCTGACGCCCATCGATATCGACAACGACGGATGGATCGATTTGGCGGCCATTGTGGAAACCAAGGCGGGGCCGCAGGTGCGCGTCTTTCGCAACCGCGGCGATGGCAGCTTTGAGGATGTGAGCCACGCGCTAGGGCTGGATGCCGTGAAGCTGACCGCGCCGCGCGGGCTGATTGCCGCCGATGTGGCCGGCGACGGCGCGGCGGATTTGATTGTGACGCAGTTGAACGCGCCTCCGCTGCTGCTGCGCAATGTGGGCGCCAACAAGAATCACTTTGTGCGGCTCGATTTGACGGGCTTTGCTGACAACAAGACGGCGCTGGGCGTGAAGGTGGAGGTGTTTGCAAACCGGCTCTGGCAGAAGTGGGAGCTGGCTGGTGCCTCGGGCTACCAGACGCAGGCGCCGCCGCAGATTCTGGTTGGGCTGGGCGATGCCGAGGGCATCGACTTGCTGCGGATTCATTGGCCTACGGGCGTGCTGCAGGACGAGATCGATTTGCCGCATCAGCCGGTGATTGCCATGAAGGAGGCCGACCGCCGCGGGAGTTCGTGCCCGGTGCTGTTTGCCTGGGACGGGCATAAGTATAAGTTCGTGACGGATGTAATTGGCGCGGCGGTGGTGGGCCACTGGTTCACGCCCACGCGGCGCAATACGCCCAATCCCGGCGAGTGGGTGAAGGTTGACGGCGCGCAGCTTGCGCCGGTGAACGGCAGGCTGAGCCTGCGCTTCATGGAGCCGATGGAGGAGGTCAACTACATCGACCAGTTGCGGCTGGTTGCGGTGGATCATCCCGAGACTGTTGAAGTGAATCCCGACGAGCGGTTCCTCGACGATCCGCCGTTTGCCTCGGGGCGCGTGGTGGCTTCAGAGGGCGCGCGGCTGCCTGCGGGCGCGTGGGATGGGGAGGGCCGCGATGTGCTGGATCAGGTGAGCCGGCGCGATCATCAGTTCGCGAGTGGATTCACGGCGCTGCCCTACGATGGCTTTGCCAATCTCCACGCGCTGACACTCGATTTAGGTCCGCTGGACGCGAAGTCCCCGCTGCGGCTGCTGATGACCGGCTATGTGAACTACTTCAGCGCGACCTCGCTGTACGCTGCGTGGAAGGCGGGCGTGAAACCCATTTCGCCCTACGTGGAAGCGCAGATGCCGGACGGAGCGTGGCGGCGCATCGCCGGCGATGTGGGATTTCCTGCGGGACTGGAGCGAACGATTGTAGTGGACCTGACCGGCAAGCTGCCTGCGGGAGCGCGGCGCATCCGGCTCGTCACCAATCTCGAAATCTATTGGGATCAGGTGCTGATCGATAACAACGCCGAGGCCGAGTCACGCGCGGCGGAGGTTCCGCTCGCCGCTGCCACGCTGCATTACCGCGGATATCCCAGGCAGATTGAGGGCGCAAGCCCTGGGGATCTGGACTACGACTATGACCGCGCGAGCCTGACTGGGCCGTTTCAGCATCAGCGCGGCAACTACACGCGCATGGGCGACGTGACCGCGCTGTTGAAGAGCGTCGACGACCGCTTCGTAATCTTCGGCAGTGGCGAGGAGATTGCGGCGGAGTTCGACTCGACGAAGCTGCCCGCGCTCCCCCTCCACTGGAAGCGCGACTACTTCTTCTACGCCAACGGATTTGTGAAGGACATGGACTGGTGGGATGCATCGCCGTTCACCGTGGCGCAGTTGCCGTTCCACGCGATGAGCGCTTATCCCTATCCCGACTCTGAGGAATATCCGCAGGACGCGCAGTCCCTCGACTACCAGTTGAACTGGAACGACCGCTTCGATTCTGGTGAGCCGGTGCGGTCGTATCGTTTCGACTACAAGGCGATGCCATCGACTCCGGCAGACGACCTGCCGCCTGCTTCAACCACGGCGGCGCGGCCATGAGCGCCGCCTGCGGTGGGGCTGACGCGGCTTGCGCCGCCAACGAGGTTTTGCACCCATGAGCGACCTGGTGTTTGAGCCGGCGGTGCGGCAACTGGAGCTTCTGCGCTCAGGCGAGATTTCCGTGGTGGAGTTGGCCGAGGCGCACATAGAACAAATTGCCCGGCTGAATCCGCAGTTGAACGCCTTCGCCGACTTTGACGCGGACCGGGTGCGGGCGCGGGCGCGGCTCCATGACGCGTGGAAGGGGCAGCGTGCGCGTAGACCGTTGTTCGGCTTACCAGTCACGGTAAAGTCTTCGATTGCGACGAAGCCCTTCAAGTGCGAGATCGGGAGCTGGCTGCACGAGGGCGAGGTTCCGCGCAAGGATGCCGTGGTGGTGGCGCGTCTGCGCGCGGCGGGAGCGCTGATTCTGGGCACGACCAATTGCCCGGAGTTCCTGATGGCCTATGAGACCGCAAATCTGCTGCACGGGCGCACGCGGAATCCGTGGGATTTGGAGCGCACGCCGGGCGGTTCGAGTGGCGGAGAAGCGGCGGCGATTGCGGCGGGGCTTTCACCGGCTGGGTTGGGCAGCGATAGCGGCGGGTCGGTGCGCGTGCCCGCGCATTTCACAGGCATCTGTTCGCTCAAACCCACGCCGGGACGGATTCCGGGGCGTGGCCATCTGCCGCCGTGCGTGGGGCCGTTTGCCATTCTCGGTTCCATCGGACCGATGGCGCGCACCATGGCCGATGTCGCGCTGCTGTTCCGCACGCTCAGCGGCCAGGATCCGCTTGATCCTGTCAGTCCGCCGCTTGCGCTGCGCGAGCCCGGCCTGGCTGAGTTGCGGTCGAATCGAATTGGATATTTCGAGGACGATGGTCTTGTTCCCGTCACGCCGGAGACGCGCGCGGCTGTGAACGCGGCGGCGGAGGCGCTGCGCTACGCGGGCTTTCGCGTGGAGTCGTTCAGGCCGCGGACGCTGGAGCAATTGCGCAAATTGTGGTGGAAGCTTTTTGTGCAGTGCGGGGCGATGTTTTATGCGCCGGAGATTGCCGGCAGAGAGCATCAACTGAGCCCCATCTTCAACGAGTTCCTGGGTTTTGCCGAAGCCGCGCGGCCGCTGTCGGCCCAAGAATTGCTGGACGCGTGGGCCGAGCTGGACCTGCTGCGCTCGAAGACGCTCGCGGAGATGAGCGAATACCCGGTGCTGTTGTGCCCGGTGGCCAGCATTCCCGCCTTCCGGCATGACGAGCGGACGTGGATTGTCGAGGGCCGGGCTGTAGAGTATCTCGACGCTGTGCGGCACACGCAGTGGTTCAACGTGCTCGCCAGCCCGGCGGCGGTGGTTCCCGTGGGCCGCTCGCCAGAGGGGCTGCCGATCGGCGTGCAGATTGTTGCGCGGCCCTTTCAGGACGAAACCGCGCTGGGCATTGCGGCAGTTGTGGATGAGGCGTTCGGATATCGTCCACCGCCCATTTCGTTGCGGTGAAAGGTGCTTGCCCACCTTTTCGAAAAAACTAAAAACTGTAGATAGGAATATTCCTTCTTAGCCGCAAAAAGCGCGGCTTGGGTGGGTTGCCCGCTTCCGTGGATAGATGAGGCCTATTCCCCCGTTGTAAATGCCGCGGAATCAGACAGTTATCGTCTCCACCTTTAGGTGGAGGCGCGGCTTGGAGGATCGCGGTAGTCTGACGCTTCCGCTTCCCCAGAAACGGAGCGCACAGGGTGCGTCAGAGCTGGAATGAACGGTTTGCTGAAACCCCCGATGTTCTGAAGAGTGCGCGGCGCGAACAGACCGTAGTGCCGGTGCTGGACCTTGAGATCGGCGGGGACGAATTCATCACCATGGCCGGGCCCTGCTCGGTTGAGACCGAGTTCCAGCTGATGGCCACCGCCAACCGCGTGCGCCGCGCCGGAGCCCGCATCCTTCGTGGCGGCGCCTTCAAGCCGCGCAGTTCTCCTTACGCATTTCAAGGGCTGGGCCTGGAAGGCCTGAAGCTTCTGGCCCGCGCGCGGGAAGAGAGCGGCCTGGCGATCGTGACCGAGGTGATGTCGGAGAGCGACGTTCCCCTGGTCGCCGAGTATGCCGACATTCTGCAGATTGGCTCGCGCAGCATGGAGAACGACTCGCTGCTGGAAGAGGCGGCGCGGTCGGGCCGGCCGGTGCTGCTAAAGCGCGGCATGATGGCCACGGTGGCTGATCTGCTGCGCGCGGCGCAGTTGATTCTGGACAACGGCAACCCAAACGTAATCCTTTGCGAGCGCGGCATCCGCACCTTTGAAACGGCGATGCGGAACACATTCGACGTGGCTGCGATTGCGCTGCTCAAGCAGATTTCGCATCTGCCGGTGATCGCCGACCCCAGCCACGCGGCAGGGCATCGCGATCTGGTTCCGGCGCTGGCGCGCATCGCGGTCGCCGCCGGCGCGGATGGCCTGCTGGTCGAGGTGCATCCCAATCCGGACAAGGCGTGGAGCGACGGCGAACAGTCGCTGGACTTCGACGGGTTCGACGACATGATGGCCTCGCTCGATCCTTATCTGGCGCTGCGCGAAGCGGCTCGCTTACGGCCCATGGAGGCCGTTGGATGAGATTCCCGGCCAGAGCTCTGGCGACTGCCGCGTCGGTTGCATTGCTGATTCCGGTTTGCGGCTTCGCGCCCGATCTGGCGCAGAGCACGGACGCGGATATCATCGTCACGGCCGCGCCTGTTTATGAGCCGCTGGCGGCGCTGCGCGGGCAGGAGCGCTTTCCCAAAGGCGCGCAATTGATGTTGTTGCACGCCGGCAAGGCGGAGCCGCTGGTGACCGGCTTTGCCGCGACCGCGGACGCCAATGTCGGGTTCGATGGGAAGACGGTGCTGTTTGCGGGCAAGCAGGCTTCCGGCGATCCGTGGCAGATTTGGGAATTGACGCTCGCAGATCACTCCCTGCGCAAGTTGATCGCAGGCGAGGGCGATGCCATACGCCCGTTGTATCTGCCCGCCGGCCGCATTGTTTATGCGCGCCGCACGCCGCAGGGCTTTCAACTTGAAGTTGCGGGGAAAGATGGCTTGGCGCCGTCTGCCCCGGTGGATTCCGCAGCCGGTTTAGCGGTGCTTCCGCTCTCTTACATGCCGGCCAGCGCGCTGCCCGCGGATGTGCTGGCGGATGGGCGCATTCTTTTTGAAGCAGGATTTCCGCTGGGCTCGGGGTCGACACCGGAGCTGTTTCTGGTCTATTCCGACGGCAGCGGCGTTGAGTCGTACCGCTGCGATCACGGCGCGGCGCGCTGGGGCGGAAGGCAGTTGGCGTCGGGCGATGTGGTGTTTACGCACGGGAGTTCGCTGGCGCGGTTTACTTCGCCACTGGCATCGGAGGCGCGCATTGTTGCGCCGCGCGCGGAGTATGCGGGCGCGATTGCCGAGGCGGCCTTGGGCGACTGGCTGGTGAGCGCGCGGGCTGGAGCTGGCGCGCATTATGCGCTCAAGCTGTGGAAGCCCCCTTCTTCTTCGAACCCTGGCGCCGCGGCGCTGCAGACACTGCTGGCCGACAGCGGCAAGGATCTTGTCGAGCCGGTATTGGTTGCGCCGCGATCCAGGCCCAAGCGGCATCCGTCCGGGCTGCACGACTGGAGCTACGCCAACATGATGGCGTTGGATGCGCGTCAGTCGCGCGAGGGCAATCTCAACGTAGCTCCCGCATCGGTGCGGCTGGAGACGCTGGACGCTCAAGGCCACACAGTCGTTACGGGCACGGCGCCGGTTGAGGCGGATGGTTCTTTTTTTGTGAAGACTCCGGCAGACAAGCCGATTCGCTTCGCTTTGCTCGACGAAAAAGGCGGAGTTTTGCGTCAGGAGCACGGATGGTTCTGGATTCGGCGCGGCGAGCAGCGCTACTGCGTGGGCTGCCACGCGGGACCGGAGCGCGCGCCGGAGAATCGTATGCCGGCCGTGCTGCTGCGCACGACTACGCCCGTCGATCTTTCCGGCGTGATTGTACCGGGCGAGACGCAGCACGGAACGCCTGGAGGCAACTGAAATGATGATTCGCTTTCTTCTTTTATTCGGCGCCGTTTCCATGGCCGCTGCGCAGACTGCCCCACCTCTGCCCTCGACATCTGCGCCGCAGGCGCCATTGGCCCCACCGCAGGTGGCTTCCCCGCTGCCACCTGCGCAATCCATTCATGGCGCGCAAGCGCCGTCTGCCGCACCGCAGGTGCCGCACGATCCCGTGATTCGCTTTGAAGACGCCAGCGATAAAGCGGGAATCAACTTTACAGATAGTTTCGGTTCGCGGCAGTTGGGTTCCCTGCTTGAAGGCACCGGCGCCGGCTGCATCTGGTTCGACTACAACAACTCCGGCCTGGAGTCTCTTTACGTGGTGAACGGACGGCCGCTCGACGACTCGATGCATCCCTATCCGCTCAAGGAGAAGCCGAATCCGCCGCCGCACAATCATCTTTATCGCAACGATGGCAACGGCCACTTTACCGACGTGACGGCGCAGTCCGGCCTCGATCCGGATATGTACGGAATGGCCGTGACGGCCGCGGACTTTGACAACGACGGATTTGTCGATTTGCTGGTCACCGGCTATGGCAAAACCATTCTCTATCACAACGACGGCAACGGCCACTTTACCGATGTGACCGAGAAGGCCGGCATCAAGGTGGACGGCTGGGCCATCAGCTCCACTTGGCTGGACTACGACAAGGACGGCTGCGTCGATCTCTTCGTGGGCCGCTACGTCAAGTTCGATCCCAAGTATCGCGCCTACTACGCGGCGGACAACTATCCGGGGCCGCTGGACTACGAGGGCGAGACCAATAAGCTGTTCCATAACAACTGCGACGGAACATTCACCGATGTCAGCGAGAAATCCGGAATCGCCGCCTACGTGGGCCGCACCATGGGCGTGACGGCGGCGGACTTCGACAATGACGGCTGGGACGATATCTACATCGCCAACGACCGCACCGAGAATTTCCTCTTCCACAACAAGCACGATGGAACCTTCGAGGAAATTGCGAACGATACGGGCACGGCCTTCGGGCAGAACGGCGAGTCGACTTCGTCGATGGGTCCGGTCTTTGCCGATTTCGAGGGCCGCGGAGTGCTCGACTTGTGGGTGACCGACGGCCACTACAACCGGCTGCTGCACAACATGGGTAAGCAGGGCTTTGAAGACATGGGTGCGTCCAACGGCGTCTCGCAGACCAACGCGCAGTACGTGAGCTGGGGCACCGGCGTCTACGACTTCGACAACGACGGGCAGCTCGACATACTCATCTTCCATGGCGGTCTGATTCACTTGATTCCGCAGGAGCACACGCTGTTTCGCGGCGTTGGCAATGGGCATTTCGAGGACGTTTCGCGCGAGGCCGGTCCGGTGATGAGTGTGCGCACCACGGCGCGCGGCGCGTGCTTTGCGGACTACGAAAACGATGGCAAGATGGATGCGTTTGTAGTGAACCTGGGCGCGAAGGGAACGCTGCTGCATAATGTTTCCACCGACACCAGCCACTGGATCGCCATCAAGCTCGTGGGGACCAAGAGCAATCGCGACGGCATTGGAGCGCGTGTTGAAGTCTTCGCCGCGGGCAAGCGGCACACGGCGGAGCGCGTGGCAGGCTCCGGCTATCTTTCGCAGGATGACGGCCGTTTGCATTTCGGGCTGGGCGCCGCCACCACCATCGACAAACTTATCGTTCACTGGCCCAGCGGGCGCGAGCAGACGCTGGAGAAGCTCGATGTGGATCGCGTGCTGACGGTGGAGGAGCCCAGGTGAGGCGAAGGCTGCAAACCCGATTGGGCACGGGGCTGGCGGCGCTGGCCGTGGCGTTGCTCGCGGTTGCGTTCTGGTCCGATCGTCCAGTGCATGCGAACGCGGGCGATGCCGTGGACTACGCTTCACCGCTGGAGGTTCTGCTCTCGCCGGATGGCGCGCGGCTTTACGTGCTGTGCCAGCAGAGCGAAGAGGTGCGGGTGCTGGATGCGGCTAGCTTTGCGGTCATCAAGAACATCGCCGTGGGCCGCGTGCCGCGCGGATTTTCGCTGTCGCCTGACGGCGGGCGGCTGTTTGTGACCAACTCGTGGGACGACACGCTCTCGGTGATCGATACGAGCACACTGGCGGTGGCGGCCACGTGGCCGGTGGGGGCGGAGCCGTCGAGTGTGGTGGAGGATCGGGCGGGCAAGCGGCTGTTTGTGGCCAATCGCATCAGCAGCGATGTGGCCGTGCTGGACGCGCAAACCGGCGTGGAAGAGAAGCGGCTGCTGGCCGGGCGCGGCTCGAGCTACCTTACTCTTTCTCCCGGTGGAAGCCGGATCTACGCCACACATATTTATCCGAATCCGCCGCGGGTGCGGACTGAGCAGGACAATCGCACCGCGCCGGAGTCGGAGATTACGGTGATCGATGCGGCGCGCGCCGTGGTGGTGGATCGCATACCGTTGCATCGGATTGCGGGCGTCTTTCACGTGGCGATTTCCGCGGATGGGCGGCTGGGCGTGGTGTCCGAATATCATCCCAAGAATCTAATACCGCTGGCGCACCTCGAACATGGCGGCGCCTTCGCCTACACGATCACGGTCTTCGGCGCGGACGTGGGCAAGGCTTCCGTAGAGGTCCCGCTGGACGAACTCGAGCGCTACGCCTCGCAACCCTTTGGCGTGGCCATTGCGCCGGACAAGTCGCGCATTTACGTCACCAGCGGCGGCTCGGAGATGGTGACGGTGGTGGACGTGCCGCGGCTGCTGCGCTTCATTCATACGCATAACGGCCCTTTCGTGCAGGATCTTTCGGCCAGCGCCAACTATGTGGCGGCGCGCATCGCGGTGGGACGCAATCCGCGCGGTTTGACGCTGACGCGCGACGGGCGCAGGCTGTTCGTGGCCAACCGGATGGAAGATACGATCAGCGTGATCGACACGCGCACCAACCGCGTGGCATCCACCATTACGCTGGCCGGGCCGAAGACGCTCTCCGTGCTGCGCAAAGGCGAACAGGCATTTTATACGGCACGCTATTCCTTCCAGGGACAGATAGGCTGTTCGAGTTGCCACATCGATTCCACCTTCGACGGGATCACCTGGGATCTGGAGCCGGACGGCTTCGGCCGCGACATCGTGGCCAACAAGATGCTCGAGGGCGTCAAGGACACCGAGCCTTACAAGTGGACCGGAACTAACCCCGACATTCCCACCGAGTGCGGCCCGAGGACGGAAAAGTATTTCTGGCGCTCGGAGACCTTCGACAACCTGACGCTGACCGACCTGGCTGCGTACATTCGGAGTCTGGAGCCTCGGCCGAACCGGTGGCGGCTGGCAAACGGCGAACAGACGCCGGCGCAGGAGCGCGGACAGGAGCTCTTCACGCGGTCGGTGGACAAGTTCGGCAAGCCGATTGACGAACACAACCGCTGCTCCTATTGCCACAGCGGCCCCAAGGGCACCAACCAGAAAATCTCCGATGTGGGGACGCGCAAGCCCACCGACAATACAGGCCTTCTGAAGGCGGTGCCGTTGACTGAAATTGCGCTCATCGCGCCCTACCTGCACGACGGCTCGGCGCGGACGCTGGAAGAGATCTGGACGGTCTACAACCCGGAAGATAAGCACGGGCGCACGAACGATCTGACCAAGGATGAACTGAACGACCTGATCGAGTACCTGAGGACGCGATGAAAAAGTTGTGCATGATCGCATTGCTACTGGTCGCCTCCGCAGCGGCTTCTGCTGCGCCAGCGGCGTCCGCGCCGAAGGCAACCGCTGGAACCGAAGCCTCTCAGGGCGCGCAAGCGCCGTCTGCCCCACCGCAGGTGGCCGCACCGCAGGTGCTGCCGCGCTACCGCTTTGAAAACTTCACCACCGCCAACGGCCTGCCCGACAATCACGTCTTTTCCGTGCTGGTGGATGGGGATCGCATCTGGGCGGGAACGGAAAATGGCCTGGCCGTCTACGAGAATCATGCGTGGAGGACTTACAGCACCCAGGACGGCCTGGCGCATCGCGCCGTGCTTTCACTGGCGCTGGACAAGCGCACCGGCGATGTGTGGGCCGGGACCATGGCGGGGCTGAGCCGGATTTCAGGCGGACGAATCGACACTTATACGCAGTTGAATTCGGGGCTGAGCAACGATGTGGTTTACGGCGTCTCGGTGGAAGGGGAGAACGTGTGGGTGGCCACGGCTGCCGGCGCTTGCCGCCTGAATACACGCACCGGCCAGTGGACGCTCTACAACGAGCGCAACACGCCCATGGTGGAGATCTGGGTGTATGCAGTCTCCGCCGCTCCTGACAAGGTTTATTACGCGGTGTGGGGTAGCGGGCTTCTTGAATACACCCAGAAAACCGGGCGCTGGGACAAGTACGAAGATCCGGACGGCGAAAACGAGATTGTGCTCTTCAAGGACCAGGGCCTGATCCACGAGATCGTTACTTCGGTGAGTTATGTCGAAAACATTGTATGGGCGGCGACTTACTTCGGGGCCAGCCGCTACGACGGCCGCTACTGGCACAACTTCCTCACCAAAGACAGCGGGCTTCCTTCCAACTTCATCAACTCGATCAAGGGCGTGGACGGCAATCGCGCCTGGTTCTGCACCGACAAGGGGCTGGCTTACTACGACGGCGTGAACTGGGCCGTTTATCGTCCGTCGCTCAAGGATGGCAAGCCGGAGATGACGGTGCGCGACGCGCAGGGCAAGGTAACGCCGGTGGCTGTGACTACTGCGCCGGCCCACAACTATGTTCTTGGCATCGACTTTCAGGGCAGCGACATATGGGTCGCCACGGCCAAGGGGTTGAGCCACGGAATTCGACAACCACAATAAGATCATCAGGAGACAAACAATCATGAATGCATTTGCGGATATTCTGGAAGCCATCGCACACGCGCCCATCAAAAAGCGCGCCATGACCAATCACGGCGTGCTCAATGAGGCATACGCCTATGCCAAGCCGAGTTCGTTCTCGCGCGGCATGAGGATCGATATTGGCGGGGTCTGCATCCTGCTGATCTCGGGCACCGCCTCCATCGACGAGCACGGCCGGAGCGTCCACATCGGCGATTTCCCCGCCCAGCTGCGGCGTACCTTCGACAACATCACCGGCCTGCTGGAGAGCGAAGGCGCCACCTGGCACGACATCGTGCGCACCACCTGCTACCTGCGCGACATCGATCGCGATTACGACGTCTTCAATCAAGGTCGCACGGCGTTCTTCAAGGAGCAGGGGCTCGATCCGCTGCCCGCCTCCACCGGCATTCAGGCGCATCTCTGCCGGCCCGAGCTGCTGATCGAGATCGAGGCCATCGCCATGTTTCGCACGGATAAGGTAACAAGCAGCGAGGAGTAGTTCTCATGCGCAAGGGATGGTTGTTGTTTGCGGCATGCGCGATGGCCGCGGGTGGCGCTGCGAATCTTGGCGCGCAGTATTCGGGCCAGGACACAAAGAAGGACACGGTGCAGGCCGCGGGCCAGAATGCGAGTCCGGTTACGGTCACGGGCAAGGGATCGTGCGAGTGTGGCGCGCATCCGCCGGGACCGCCGAGGGACCGCGCGGTTACGCCCTATGCGGGCGAGCCAGAGGACCTGAGTCCCTACGCAAAATTTGCCGAGCCTTACGATCGCAACTACATCCATCCCAATGTCTATTCCGGCGCGGCGCGGGATATTCCCGAACCGAAGAACCTGACCGAGGTGCGCATTGGTTTCTTCGGGCCCGTTGCTCCCAATCCTGAGGCGGTCTTTGGAGAGCGCATGTTGCATGGCACGCAGTTGGCCGTGGAAGAGGCCAATGCCCGCGGCGGCTATGGCGGCAAGCCTTTCAAGCTGATGCCGCACAACGACTACGACAACTGGCAGGCCAAGGCGGTCTATGGCGATGACCGGCCAACCGACCCCGCCATTTGGGGCTCGGCCTCCAACGAAGTCGTCAAGATGGTCTACGACGACCAGGACTGGGCCATCTTCGGATCGATCAGTTCGGAGTCCACCCACATCATGCTGCGCGTGGCGCTGCGCGCCGAGATCCCCATCGTCAACTCGGCGTCGACTGATCCGACGATTCCAGAGACTTACATCCCGTGGTACTTTACCGATCTGCAAGACGACCGGGTGCAAAGCTTGACGCTGGCGCGGCGGATTTATACCGAACTGGCGCTGAAACGCGTGGCGCTGCTCCGAGTGAACAACCGCTATGGCCGGTTTGGCGTTCCCAAGTTCCGCGATGCCTCGCGGCGGTTGGGGCATCCGGTGGTCATCGAGCAGAAGTATCTGCCCGGCGATAAGGATTTTTCCAAGCAGTTGCAGGTGATTCGCTCCTCGCGTGCCGACGCCGTCGTGCTGTGGACCGACGAGGCACAGGCGGCCATCATCCTGAAGCAGATGCGGGCCGCGGGGATGAAGCAGCGCGTCTTCGGCGCGTATCGCACGCTGGGGCCCACGCTGCTGGCCGAGGCAGGCGATGCCGCCGAGGGCTTTGAGGCCGTCTTCCCCTACGATCCATCCCGCAAAGATCCAAAATGGCTTGATTTCAACCGCAGGTTCGAGGATCGCTTTCATGAGAAGCCGGAGCAGTTTGCCTCGCTGGCCTATGACGCGATGAATGCACTGCTGGATTCCATTTGCAAGGCCGGACTGAATCGCGCCCGCATTCACGACGCGCTGGCCAATATCGAAGAATACGACGGCGTGACAGGGCACATGGTCTTCGATCCCAACCAGAAGAATGTTGCTCCGATGTATTTGGGCACGGTGCATAACGGGGCGATCACGTATCGCATTGCAACAATGGAGAAGGCTCAGCTATCTCCTGCCGCGCAAGCGGCGCCGGCCGCACCGCCGGCGCCGTACGCGCGCGTGGGTGAAGATGGAGTGAACTACGCCGGTCCGCACCCGAGCGACGTTCCGCCAGGGCCGGTGCGCGTGGTTCTCTTTGGGCTCCACGCCGCTGAGGTCGCGCTGTCGCCCGAGGTTCAGGCGGCGTTGACGGCCAAGGGCCGGGAGTGGAGGCTGTTGCCCGTGACCAGCGATCAGAATTGGGGCGCGGCTTCAACCCAACTGGTTAATGCGCTGATGGACGAGCACGCGCTGGCGATCGTGGCGCTGGATCGCAATGCGAGCCACCTGGCGGAGCAACTGGCGCTCAAGAGCTTTGTGCCGGTCATCGCGCTGAGCAGCGACAAGACGCTGACGTCCACCAACGTTCCATGGATTTTTCGCCTGCCTGCTGATACCACGCCAGCCACCGCGCTGCGCCTGCTTCAAACGGCCGTCGAACGGAGCGCAGCGAACGGCCAGAGCGCGGCCAATCCTGAACTGCTGAGGGATGTACTGGCTTCGGGGAACCTGGTCTCCGGCGTCGCGTTTCTGCCCACCGGCGAGCCGCGCGGGAAGTAGGCTTCGGGAATCCCGCTATATCGCTACAATGAAAGCTGAAAGGGCAGCCCGTACTGCGGGCTGCCCTTCTGTTTTGACCGAACCCGGAGCTTCGCGGGTTATGGGAGGTAGTAACGGAAGCTAGTCCAGACCATGTTGTCGATGCCCTTGGCGCCGATGCCGGGAGTGCCCGCGCCCGACCAGCCCTCGCGGACCGCATAGCCGTACTGGAGGCCTTGGCGGAGGCGGCCGCGGTCGCCCTTATAAATGTCATACCAGTAGCCGCCGGTGATTTCCTGCACGTCGCGGGTTTGCGCGCCGCACGAGCCGCCGGGGTAGTAGCCGGTCGAGCTGCCGTTGTAGCCGGGAGCGGTGGTGGTATTGCAGCTTGAGTTGCTCAGCAACCGTGAACCGTAGCCCACGGCGGCGTTGCTGGGCGCGCCCCAGTGCCCGCCCCATTTGCCGCCAGCGGCGATGTTCGCGGCCGTGGGGGTGGTGGTGCAGGCGAAGGCGCCAGCTGTGGTGGGGCAGAAGTCCGCGCTGGGCGCGCCCAGTGAGGTGGTGGCGCCGGCAACGCCGAAATCTTCGCGGCCAGCGTAGTCTCCGCCGTAGTTCAGATAGACGACCAGGCGAGGATTCGGCGTGGCTTCGAGGGTAAACAGGCCAGAGGCGTTGTGGATGGGCTCAAGCCCGCCCCACGCGTTCGCCGTAACGTCGGGGAGCGTGGAGTCGCCGTAGCGGCCCACGCCGGGTCCGAAGAGGCCCTTGACGCCGAAGGTGAGCTTGTCTTTGATCACCGGGACGCGCAGGCTGCCGCCCACGCCACCGACGACGATGCTGTCATGGATGTAGCCGGCCGTGGTCAGAGACGGCGCCACAGCCGAGCCGGTGACGATGTCCGTCAGGCCGCCGTAGAGGTTGCTGTTGGTGGTTTCGCCGGGGTAGACGGTTTCGTGCGCAAAGCCGACGAGGCCGAAGATTTCGTAGTGGCCGAAGCCCGGATCGAAGGCGCCCTTCACCAGGATGTCGGGGGCCTGGTTGAAGGAGATGTTGGTGACGTTGGCGCAGGAGTTGACCGTCTTGTAGACGGGAACCGCGACGTCGATGGTTGCGCCGGTCGAGGTCGTCTCCACCTGGTTGGTGTAGTTCACGATGGAGGTCGAAGGCGAGCAGGCGCTGATGGTGGCGTTATAGTTGCCGCCATTGGCGCCGGCGCTGCCCAGAACGGCATAGGGGGTGTTGCCGGCCAGCGATGCGGTGTAGAGGAGCTGCGGATTCTCGACCGAGATGCCGAAGGCCGCCTTGTCGAAGCTCTTGACCACGCGGAAGCCGTACTGGCGGGTCCACACAAAGCCCGTAACGTAGTTCGGGTCGATGGTCAGCGGAGTGAGGATGTCGCTGGGGGAGCTGGGAATGCCCTTTTTGCCTTCAGTGGCCAGCGACCACAATTGTCCGCCGGCAACCTTCAAGTGATTGTTGGTCTCGGCCTGGGCATAGAGGATGCGCATGCGCAGGACGTAGCTGTTGGACTGGTTGTTGTTGGAACTGGTGCCGGTGCCCAGCCAGTCAGCTTCGTAGTAGCCGCGCAGGGTGCCCCAGTTGGTCTTGCCCTCGGCCAGCAGGGTGACGCGCGACTGGCGGGCCGAGCCGTAGAACTCGCTCAGCGAATAGGCGTCCGCGTGCTCGTAAGGAATAGAGCTGAAGGCGGTGGGAATGTCGCCGCCGGTGGCCTTGGTGCGGTAAACAGTTTCACCAGCCACATAGCCGCCGGGCGTGATGCCGATGCCCTTGTAGTGGAGGACGTCGGGACTGCCGATCTCCTTCTTGATCTTGGCCGTCTCGTCGGATACGGTGGTGGCCAGCGAGGCCTGGTTGGCTTTCAGATCGGTGATGGTCGTTTGCAGCGTGGTGACCGCGGCCGCATTGTTGCTTACCGCCTGATTCTGGGCCGAGGCCGAGGCATTTGCCCTGTCCGCGGCAGCCTGGGCATCCGCGGCCGCCTGCTGCGCCTTCTTCAACTGCTCGTCCTTGTTGGCCAGATCGTTCTTGAGGCTGTTGATCTGGGTCTCCAGGTCCTGGCGCAGGGCCTGGATCTGCTCTTCCACCGTCGGCGGCAGTGGAGTCTTGGCCTTTTTGGTTGCGGTGTGCTTCTTGGCCGGCGGTGTCGCATCCTGGGTGTAAGCGTATGAAGCAACGAGACTAGCTGCCAGAATTGCCGCGGCAGCGGTTTGGAGTCTGAAATTCATTGGGCCTCTCTTTGTCCTTTCAAATCAGTTTGATATTGCCTGCGCTCACTTATCTGCGGCATTTTCAGACTTAGTGTGGACTTTCTGTCGATGTGCAGGGCCGTCGCTCCTTGGGGTTGCGCCGGCTTGAAGTCATCGCTTCCTGTCTACAGCATTTCTGAAAATGTTTAGCGAACGCTCTCTAGCTCCCGTATCCGGAGAAACCTTGAAGATGAAGCCTGATTGTTTCCTAACCGGCATGCGGGAGGATCATCGATAGCCAAGGAAAAATCCGCGCAAACGAAGCTTTCCCTGACCGCTCCCGTAACCAAGCCTCGCAGATGTCGATGAATATTTGACGAATTTACATACTTTTAACAGAGGTATCGGCGATGTTATCGCCCGATAAATACGGAATGAATTTACATATTGTTAACCATGGCGCTCCTCTTGTGTTGAAGGGTTTCCGGGCCGCGCCAATGCTCATGGACGCGGTACTTGAACCTGGCCCCTGTCACCGGCGTCGCCCCTGCCCGCGCTAAGCACATTCGCCAGCAACCGGTAAGCTCCCGGGACCAGCTCGGGGAGCTGCCGGTACAGGGCGAATGCGACATAAATATAGGCGCCCTTGCCGGGATGCGCTACCAGCAGGCCGCCGCGCTGCGGATCTTGGCCGGCGTCGGCGGTCTCGGTGAGCGCCGTATAACCTGCGTCCCACGTATCGAGGAAGGAGTGGCCGCGCTCCTCGACCCAGCCGTCGAAGTCGGCGGCTCCGATCTCATTCGGCCAACGCAGCAGGGAATTGGCCGGGGCCAGCAGCTTTACGGGGGCCTGCTCGTCTACTACCCGCTCCGGCATGCGGCCCATCGCCAGCGGCAGAGGCGCAGGGAAGTTGGCGCTCTGGTACTGGACGATCAGCGTTCCGCCTCGCCGGACAAACTCCTGGAGCCGCGGCTGGGCTGCGGCAAGCTCGGGGCGAACCGAGTAGGCGCGAATGCCGATCACGATCACATTCCAGGCAGAAAGGTCGCTTGAGGCCAGTTCGGCGGCGGTCAGCAGGTGGGGGGTGGGGCCCAGGGCCTCGATAGCCTGCGGAACCAGGTCGCCGGTGCCCATGATGTAACCCACGCGCAGGCCCGGCGCCAGCTTCACATCCACTTTGCGGCTCTTCAACTGGGCGGGTTTGTACAGGTTATAGGGGCGCAGGCCAGCGTAGCCCACGCTCTGCCATCCGGTCTGATACATGCGCCCGGCGGAGCGCGCCACGGCTTGCAAGGCGTAGGCGCCGGTTTCGGTTGCGGCTGGAGTCACGGAGAACAAAATCGGTTCTGTGTCCCCGGCGCTATCTCGATGAAACGGAGCATGAACCGGTTCCGATCTCCAGCCAGGCGGCAAATTCAACTCAATGGTTCCCTCGGCAGCAGCTTCGGTATGCACCGTGACCTGTACCGGCAGGGTCGAGCCGTCGAGGGGCAGGATGCGGGCCTCAGGGTCGATGCGGATGCCGATGGCGGGGGTGACAAAGAGCGGCTCATAGACGCCGCCCTGCCCCGGAACCCGCTCCAACGTCTGCACCACTTGGCCGGCGCGGATGGGAAGGCCGTCAAAGGTGAACTCAGCCCAGGCCGCCAGCGGCCAGGGGGCGAAGGAACGCTCGCGGTATTCCGGCTTGGTGAGGTCGTAGTAAGGCTGCTCGATAGAGGAGC
>Ga0209039_10000576_pt1 | contig 35659 bp, 26 predicted proteins | sample BogFormECP12_OM1_FD_188238 | JGI IMG/M metagenome (GOLD analysis project Ga0209039, IMG submission 188238) | Bog forest soil microbial communities from Calvert Island, British Columbia, Canada - ECP12_OM1 (SPAdes) (version 2) | ecosystem: Environmental > Aquatic > Freshwater > Wetlands > Bog ...
ATGCGGCCGTCCCAGGCGGTGCGCGTTTTTCGCGTGTCACGCACGGCGGTTTATGGGTGGGTCAAGGCGTATGGCGCGGGCGGCGCGCGAGCGTTGCGGGCTCACCCGTTGGGCCGGCCCAAACGTTCGCGGCTGGCCGGGCACCAGGCCGCGACGGTGGTGAAGCTGATCTCCCACCCAGCGTTGTCCGGATCAACTGCAGTTGCCGTTCGCGTTGTGGACGCGGCAGGCAGTGTGCTAATTGCTGGCCAAGGGCTTCGGCCTGCGCGTGTCGGTGTGGACGGCGGGACGGTATCTGCGGCATTGGGGCCTGACGCCGCAGAAACCCGTGCGACGCGCCTACGAGCGCAACCCCGCCGCGGTCGAGCGCTGGCTGAAAGAGGTCTACCCCGCGATTCGCGCAAAAGCCAAGCAGGAACAGGCCGAAATTCATTGGGGCGATGAGATGGGATTGCGTTCCGACCAGCAGAGCGGACGCAGTTACAGCAAGCGCGTGTCGAGGAGTCAATCCGCCAGTTGAGTTGGGCCACCTACATGGTAGATTTCGACGGCAAGAACCGCTGGCCCAACTTCGACACCTATGAACTCTGGTGGACGGACGGATATGGCGATTACGTGCGCCACTACCTGCGGGCCATGGCGGCGTGCCCGCGCCTCACTCCGCCGGACCAGAATCATCTGCTGCGCTCGACATCGGTCGTGCGTAAGATCGAGTAGCTGCCGAACGAGATTCACTGCACCACGTTTGACGCCAGCGCGACCGAAGTTCTGAGATTGAGAGCGAAGCCGCACCTGATCACAGCCGGCGGATCGGCTCTCCGTGAAGGACCTGCGAGCAGCGATGGATGGACCTGGGAACCCCTCAAACACGGCGGCACCCTGCACCTGCGTCACAGCTCTTCCGCGGATGTGATGATCCGCATGTGACCGGCGTGGGAGGAGTTGGTGACAGTTCTGGTGACAATCCGCGTTCAGAGGCCGTGGAGCATCCACCTATCGCATTGAATTGTGTTGAGAAAACGCGCGTCTAGTCCCGTGCTCTGACGGATGACCGAAAGCCAGGGTTAGAACCCGGTTCCTGGCGACGACACCGGTCTTGAAACCGTGTTTTAGGTTGGGGCGAACTCGCCCAGTTCCGCCGAAGGTTGGTCTTACAACGCCCAGTCGCGACTCCTGATCGTCAATCATGAGACCGGCAGAAGCATCCAGGTAAAGGGTGAATGAGCCTCGCCACCCCCGCCCCCATACTGGGTGGGAACTCGCGCCGACGTTCACGTGGGAATGCGTATATTCCTTATGACGCTTGGGATAGCTATTTACATTGGATTGCGGCGAAACCGCAACAAGAGCATGCAACAAACGGCCGTTCTCGGGAAAAATGTTACGGTTCACTTACCAAATCGATGAGCTTTGCATGAAATCGCCTCGAAAATGCAAGAACTTGCAATTGGGGCGTATAATGCTTGCAGTTTTCGAAGCGGGAAAAAGGGAATTCCAGGAACTAGATTGATCCCGGTCGTAGCCGGCAGACAGCGAGGATAAAGTAAGATGTTCCAGTCGAAGAAAACAGGAAAGGCTGTTCTTTCCCGTAGGATGCCAAAACGCAGCTTTCGAGGCGGGCGCCTGAGTAGTCAGGTCGCCCAGCAACTGGAGGAGATGATCGCCGAGACACTTCCTCCCGGTAACCTGCTGCTAACGGAGAAAGAACTAGCCTCGCAATATGGTGTGAGCCGAATTGTCATCCGGGAAGCAATGAAAATGCTGGAGGACCGCGGCGTTGTAGAGGTGCGAGCGGGGCGGGGGACGACAGTGGTTGCCCCAAACTCGGACCGGGTGAAGGCATCGCTGACGCGACTGCTCCGAAAAACAGGAACACCCATACTGGAAGAGATGAACGCTTTGCTGGAGATCCGGGAGGTTTTGGAGGAGAACGCAGCGGCTTTGGCCGCGGTACGAGCGACTCCCGAGGACCTGACGATGATTGAGATAGCTCTTACGAAGATGAGGCAGCGGACGGTGAAGGAGGAAGTGTTTGCAGCGGACCTGGAGTTTCATCGTGCTCTGGCGCTGGCCACACGCAATCCTTTTTTTGAAATGATCCTGCAACCCCTTACGGAAGTTTTTTTGAAGCAGATCCAACTGACGGGGCAGCGAGATGTGGGATGGGCACGACACAAGCGAATCTACGAAGCCATCAGCCGCCGGGACCCGGTGGCCGCTCGAATCCAGGTTCGGCAATTGCTACGGCGGACGCGGGAGGATGTCGAGCGTGTGCTTTTTGACGGGAAGAGGGAGAAAGAAGTCGACGCAGAACGAGGTGGGCAGGCTTGACATGAGGGTTCGTATAAACATATGATGTTTCAAATTTAGCCCTGCAGGAAACACACGGATGAGACTCGACGGAAAAGTGACAGTGGTGACCGGAGCAGGACGTGGAATCGGCAAGGCCATCGCGGAAGTATTCGCAGGGGCAGGGGCTAAGGTCATTGTGGCGGAGGTGGATGAGAAGGCCGCGGAGGAGTGCGCGGCGGGCATCCGTTCACGAAAAGGGGAGGCCATCAGCGTTCCCACGGATATTGCGAACCCCGCCTCAGTGCAAGAACTTGGAAATAAGGTTCTGGAGATGTTCGGGCGCATCGACGTCCTGATCAATAACGCCGCGGTTCAAGTCAACAAGACAGTCATCGATACGACGCCGGAGGAGTGGAACCACCAGATGGCAGTGAATGTCGGCGGGGCATTCTTGTGTTCGCGGCGGTTCCTGCCGCACCTGATCGAGACGCGCGGCGTAATCATCAATCTGTCCTCTGTGAACGCCTATTTTGTCGAACCGGCGTGCGCTGGATACTGCGCGACCAAGGCGGCGATCCTCGGCTTGACGAAGGCGATGGCCATCGATCACGGACGCAGCGGCGTGCGCGTCCACGCCATTTGTCCGGGCTATATCGATGCGGGACTTGCCGAGGGTTATTTCCAATCGCAACTGGATCCGGCGAAGGCTCGTTCCGAAGCGGGCAATTTGCATGCGCTGGGAAGAATCGGCCAGGCGGAAGAAGTCGCGCGTGTTGCGGTGTTTCTTGCGAGCAGTGAGTCATCGTTCATGACAGGATCCCCGGTCATTGTAGACGGTGGGTTTGGATCCGGGCTGCCCCCGAAGGGAGACTAGGAGTGCAACTTTCCACCCACCAGATCGAGATCCTGCAACGCACATTTCAAGACTACCGGCCTACCGAAGAGTTTCTGGAAAATCCGATTGTTATGGAGCGGGCCCACGGACTGTATTACTGGGACACCGAAGGAAAGCGTTATTTTGATGCGATTGGCGGAGTGTTTGTCGCCAGCCTCGGGCACGGGCATCCGCGCGTGATGGAGGCGATGCGCCGTCAGATGGAACGTATGACGTTCGCCCCACCATTGCACGCGATCGCTGATGTAACTCTCGAATTCATCGATAAGCTGGGGACGATTGCGCCGGGGAACTTGCGGTATGTGAAGCCCTTCGGCGGTGGGTCAGAGGCGGTGGAGTCGGCACTGAAGTTCAGCCGCCAGTACTTCAAACAGGCAGGACACCCGGGCAAATACAAGTTCATCAGCAGATATTGGTCGTATCATGGCGGCACCTTTGGAGGAATGTCCGCAAGCGGGAACGGCATTCGGAAATCCAAATTCGAGCCCCAATTGGGAGGATTTCTGAAGGTGTTTCCTCCGAATTTTTACCGGGATCGCTTTAATAGCTGGGAAGAAGCGAACCGTTTCGCGGCGAAATGTTTCGAGGACGTGATCGTCGCGGAAGATCCGGAAACGGTGGCAGGGATTATCGTGGAGCCGGTGGGAAATACCGGCGGGATCATCACCCCAACAAAAGAATATTTCGAGATTGTACGGGATGCCTGCACGAAACACAACGTGCTGCTGATCTTCGACGAGGTGATCACAGGATTCGCCAAGACCGGAAAGATGTTTGCGGCACAAACGTATGGCGTTACTCCGGACATCTTGTGCGTGGGGAAGGGAATTTCAAGCGGAGCCGTGCCCCTGGGCGCGATGATTGCGCGGGAAGATCTGGCAGAAGCATTTCGCGGGGACGCTTCTCAGAACAACTTCTTTGCTCACGGGCACACCTTCGCCGGCAATCCCCTCGCCTGTGCGGTTGGGAATGCTGTGATTGATGAGATTCTGGAGAAGAATCTGTGCGCGAAAGCGGAACGGCTTGGCGGTTACCTACGGAAGAAACTGGAGTCGCTGAAGCAGTATGGCGTAGTGCGGGAAGTCCGAGGCAAAGGGACACTGCTGGGAGTGGAGCTTGTCCGGGATACGCAGGGCATGGCGCCCTTTCCGGAACTCGGTTTGGCGCTAAAGGGAACTGCCATTCGCAATGGGTTGATACTGCGAGTGGATCCTACCTGGTTTGCTGTTGCGCCGCCGCTGATCGCCGAGGAAAAAGATCTGGATGAAATGTTCGCGCTGCTCGAGCAAAGCCTGCGCGAAGCCCTGGGCGAGTTGAGGGGATGAACTTCGGCCGGGTGGAAAAACTGCGCGACTGGGCGCTGCTGCTTCTCTGCAATTTAATCTGGGCAAGTCAATTCGTGATGGTGAAACTGGTACAGGAGCAAATGGGGCCGCTCTTTGCGGCCGCATTCCCGATTGCATTGGCAACCATCTTGTTGGCGCTGGTGGTGGCCTTTCGCGGTTCGATCCGGATGCCGTTGAAGCACGTGGTGCCCTTTATATTGCTCGGCGTTGCAGGTCAGGTGGTGGCGCAACTTTTCATCACCTGGGGAGTGCGATTATCGCTGGCTTCCAACGCCGCGCTGTTGATGCTTGCCCTGCCGATTGCAACGGCGGTTATGGCGTTTTTTCTGCTGGGCGAGAAGATGAACTGGGTACGTTGGATCAGTTTTGGGCTGGCGTTTGCGGGAGTGCTGGCGTGCTCCGGGGTGGACTGGAAGGAGCTGAACCTGCACAGTTCGAAGTATCTGGCTGGCAACCTGCTGATCTTTGCGAGTGTGAACGGCAGTGCTTTTTATAATGCCTATAGCAAAAAGATGCTAACGCTCTATGGGCCGCTGCAGGTTTTGCTTTACAGTTACTACACCGCGTTGTTCGTCATGATTCCGGTGACGTTATGGTTGGAGCCTTCAGGCTTGCGTGGTCTGGCGCATTTTTCGGGCACCGTGTGGGCCGGCTTGATGATCCTGGCGGTTTTCCAGTATTTCCTGTCGATGGTGATTTTTCTCACCGTTCTAACGAGGTTGGATGCGACTCAGGCCGCCCTCTGCAATTACCTGATTCCCTTCTTCGGCGTGGTGATCGCGGCGATCGTGCTGCATGAACGACTGACCGCGTTTATGCTGTTCGGTGGTACCCTGGCGCTGGCTAGCACAATTTTGGTCACGATATTTGATCCAACCAACCGCAAAACATCCGTAGCGCCGGCCAGCGTGGGCTGAGGCTATTCTCCGCCAAGGAGAATGGATGTCTGGTTCTCTGGATTGTAGGAACGATTGCGGGGAGACAACGACCATAGGGTAAAGGGGCAGAGGAATCTCGTTAGCCCCTGAAAACCTGAAAGCTGACCATGGCCTCGCCTCCTCGTCTCTGCAGACTTGGAGCCCTTCGAAGAGTTGTCCGGCTTTCCTGCAAATTCCAAAAGGGTTATCCTAACCAGCGATGCCTCCACCAACAACGAGTCCTCCTCCTCGGGTCGCGTCGCCGACTGGCGCACTTTTCGATCTCAAGGGGCACACCGCGATTGTAACTGGAACGAGTCGCGGCCTCGGCCAGTACTTCGCGCGCGCTCTCGCGAAGGCCGGCGCCGATCTCGTGCTGACCAGCCGCAGCCGCGAAAGCCTTGTTTCTTTTGAACGGGAAATCAAGTCCCTTGGGCGGGCGGCCATCTCCGTGGAACTGGATGTGCGCGATCAGCAGAGCATCGAGCGCATGGTGGAAGCAGCGCACGATGCCTTCGGTCACATAGAAATCGTCGTCAACAATGCCGGGTGCAATGTGCGCAAACCTGCTCTCGACGTCACCTGGGACGATTGGAACTTGATTCTCGACACCAATTTGCGCGGCAGCTTTTTTGTCGCCCAGGCCGCTGCCCGCCACATGATTCCGCGCCGGTACGGCCGCATCATCAACATTGGTTCGGTAACGAGCGTCTTTGGCTATGCCGGGCTCGCTCCGTATGGCGCAAGCCGCGGCGGCATTCGTCAACTCACCATGAGCCTTGCTGATGAATGGGGCAAACATGGCATCACCGTGAACTGCCTGGCGCCGGGGTGGTTTCGCACTGAACAAAACAAAGTTCTGTACGAGGACAAAGAGTGGCTCGGCTATCTCTGCGACCGAATCCCGGCAAAACGTCCGGGCGAGCCGAACGACTTGGACGCCGCCGTGGTCTTTCTTGCCGCTGAATCCAGCCGCTACATCACCGGCCAGACTCTCCTCGTGGACGGTGGCATCTCGACCGGCTCCACCCGCGCTACCGTCGACTCGCCTGAAATCGAACCAATCCCAAACACCGACTCGGAGTAGCGCTCACTGCTCTGTTCCTTTCGAGTTGTAGGCGTGGGGGTTTAGCTCCGATCCCGGCTTTCTCCTTGCCGTAATCCCGAAGTTGCCGAAGGCTCATCTTTTCTTGTGGGTGAGCGTGCCGGCCGCTGCGTACCGGCTGCCCGACCCGGGTGGCCATCGCGGTGGTATTCCGCGAGCGGAATTATTTCTGAAAAGGGTCTTGACAACATCATATGTTTTAAATAGAGTTCCGGAAAGATTCAGATTCCGGGGTGTACTGATCAAAATATTGGTTTGTGAATCGGGCACCCCTCAAGTGGGGTTAAAATGATTTCCAGATTTCTCTCGCGCTGCTGGTTGCTAGTTCTCCTCGGGGTTTTGGCAGTTCCCACCTTCGGGCAAGCCGGATCGGCCGTCATTTCCGGGAAAGTTACGGATCCGTCCGGCGCACGTATCCCGAAAGCCACCGTCACCGCAACTGAGCCCAGCACGGGGCTGAAACTCAGTTCCGTTACAACTTCCCTGGGCGAATATCAAATCCTGAACGCCCCTCCGGGCAACTATAACATTACGGTCCAGGCCCCTGGCTTCAAAACGCTGTTGCGAGAAGGCATCAAGCTTGAGGTTGACGACAAGTTGACTTTGGACTTGGCACTGGAAGTGGGCCAAGTCAGCGAACAAATCACGGTCACGATGGAGGCCGATCTTATCAGGACTCAGGACGCGCAAACCGGCGAGGTCATCAACGAGTTGATGATCGAGAACCTGCCGCAGATCGATCGTGACCCGATGGAACTCTTGCGCCTTTCCGGCAACGTGGCTGGATCGGGGAGAGTAGCCGGTGGGTACGGGCCGAACGGTGACAGCGGCATCGACACCCGCATCAACGGCGGCCGCATGCACAGCATCGAATACAACGTTGATGGAATCAATGCGAACACCGGCACCGGCCATGGGGTCATTAATGCTGCTGTCCCAACCATGGAGTCCGTCACGGAGTTTAAGGTGATCACAGACGGCTTGTCGGCGGAATACGGCCATACTTCCGGCGGACTTGTGGAAGTTGTCAGCAAGGGCGGCACCAACGGCCTGCACGGGCAGGTGTTTGAATACTTCAAGAACGACATCATGAACGCGAATGATTGGCTTGATAACCAATACGGTAATGCGAGACAGAAATTCCACAACAACGATTTCGGTTTCAATGTCGGTGGTCCCATCGATATCCCAAAAATCTACAATGGCAAAAACAAGTCATTCTTCTACTTCAACTATGAAGGTGTGCGCTACTCCGTAGGTGGCGCCATGCAGTACGCGGCTGTCCCCACGGCGGCGGAACGCGGGATGTGCGTCAACCCGAATTGCCCTGTACCTGCAAATGGGGTGGCGAACCCGGGTAACGTAGCGCTCTCCCCGGTTGGAACCTACGCCGCCGACTTGACCAATCTTACTGTCGGCAACATTTGCCCCCCGGGCACTGATCCCCTCGCCCCCTGCTCTCAGCATGTGCTCGCGTACGACCCGCTAGGCGGTGTGACCATGGGTCCCAACGGACTGGTCAAGACGTCGCTGTTAGGCGGGGATGGAATGCATGTCCCCGCTGGGCGAATCGACCCGTTCATCGCGCAACTTCTGGATCCCCAGTTCACACCCTTGCCGAACATCGCCCCGCCCGCCGGCAGCTATACGTCTGGGCTGCAATATCCCGGCGAAGAGTTGACCAACAACTTCGAAGGTAAGCAAAATTACAAGAATGGCAGCAATCGGTGGAATGTCCGCCTTGATCAGAACTTGAGCGATTCCCAGCGGCTGTATTTCGTGTTTTCGCGGTACAACTCCTATAACAACGCCAGTGGCTGGTTTTCGCCTCTGATGCCGGAAGATGACACCAAGGTGAATGGCGGAATGTCCGGCTCAATGCACTACGATTGGACGCTATCTCCTACGTTTATATTGGGTCTCAGAGCCGGCGTGAGCTACGCTCCCTGGAGCACGTTTCCCGCCTTCCCCTCCAATTTCAGTAATACAAACTTCTCATTCGACCCCATTACGCGCGCTACCGTGGCGCCCAATTCCTGGGACTACATGATCTCCAACCAGGCGGGCAATGGCTCGAATCAGAATAGCTGGTTCGGCGGCATGGGGCTTGGGACGGGGGCAAATGGAGGCTATCTATTCCCCAGCGCCAACGCCAGTACCAGTGCCGATTTCGCGCTCGACCTGACAAAGATCATCAACAGGCACACCATCAAGATCGGTGCGGAGAGCCGCCGCTTCTACGACAATCAATATTCCCTCGCGGAGTCCTACCAGGTCTATGACGGCGGCTACACAGCGCAAGCAAACTATGGGGATCCCAGCAGCCTGCTCGGCCAGAACCCGGCATGCAATCCGAACATGTCCTCGAACCAGAACGTTTGGAAGCAGTGCAACCAGCAGGAACAATGGCAGTTCCAGGCCAACAGCTATGCCTCGATGTTGCTCGGCTATCCACAGAACGGCCAGACGAACGGCCCGTGGAACTTTGCCCGGAACAACAACTACTACGACCTGTACATTCAGGACGACTATAAAGTCACCTCTAAATTGACGATAAACTATGGCCTCCGCTGGGAGATGGAAACACCGATTACAGACCGCCAGAACAACACCTTCTTCTTCAATACGCACGCTGATCCATGGCCCGGTCTCAGCCTGGTTCCCAGCAGCGGTGCCTCCTGGTCATGGAATCAAATGCTGACGGACGCAGGGCTGAGCGCTCAACAAATTGCCTCACTTCCTGTTCCGAGTTGGGTCAACAATATCGGAACGCCGGGTAATCCGAATGGACTGCCTCCTGGCGCAGTCACCGTAGCCACTTCGGATCACCGCTCGTGGCTGAACTATCATCCGAAGAATTTCTCCCCGCGTCTCGGCGTGGCCTACCAGTTCCTTCCCAAGACTGTGCTTCGGGCATACGTTGGACGGATGTATCTGACCACCAATGGCAGCTTCCAGAATTTCCTTCCGGGCAATAACGTGTCCAGCGCGACCCTGAACAACCAGGGGTATGCCACTCGCGACCCCAAAACGGGGAACTACATTTACAACACGCAGAACCTGTACGCACCGGGTACTTACTACCCGCACCTGGTCAACGACACTCAGGCCAACCAGTTGGAACATAACGGCATGACCATCACGGATAACCACATGCCCGATGAGTGGAACTGGAGCTTTGGCGTTCAGAGCGAGCTCAAGTGGGGAATCGTGGCGGAGGCCAATTATGTCGGCAACCACTCCTCGTCGCTTATGGTTGTTGACAATGCAAGCGACATTCCGAAACAGCTTGTGCAGCCACAGTATGTCGGCTTATTGGCCACACAAGTTGCGAACCCCTGGGCCAACGAGGTAGTCCCCTCCGGCAATCAGATGAGCAGCCCGACGGAACCGCTGGCGGTTCTCTACATGCACTATCCGCAATACGGCCAAATCAATCTCTACGGCGAGAATGCAGGCACCAACAACTACAATGGCCTGGTTCTGCGATTGGAACATCGCTTGAGTAAGGGCTTCGCCTTCCTGGTCAATTACACCTATAGCAAGGACCTGGACAACGTAGGTTCGCCGGACTACAACGGCGGTGGGCCTGGCGGACAAGCAAAGGCCCGGCAATCGGGCTGGAACTATAATGACACCTATGGAATCAGCCCTCTGGACAGCACCCACCGTCTGACGTTTTATCACGATATCCAGGCTCCGGTCGGCGCAGGCCGGCGTTGGCTCGGACATCCTGACACCTTTGCAGCTAAGGTCCTCAATCAAGTTGCCGGCGGATGGGAATATGCCGGCATCTTTACCTATGTCTCCGGCACACCCCTGACATTCTCCGTGCCCAGTCAGGGGGTTTACGGCAACAACGGGGTGGGCAACCTCTTCGGCAGCTTCGTGGGCAACGGAAGTGCCTCCAGCATCACAGGCGCTGGTTTCTCGAGCAATAGCGCGCTGCTTTTCGGCCCGAACGGCGATATCACAAAGATGAAGGTGAGGCGGTTCAACCCCAGCAGTTTCCAGGATGTCACCGCATTGCAGTACGGGGATTTGCCGGCAACGTATGCAGCCATTCGCAATCCTGGGAATTGGAATTATGACGCTTCGATTATGAAGAACTTCTACTTCTCGTCAGACCACGGCCGCTATCTGCAGCTTCGCCTGGAGGCGCAGAATATTTTCAATCACCCCGGTCTTGGCGGGTACGACACCGGTACCGGCGACCAAACCTTCGGGCTCATCACCAATGTGGCGAACGGACCCCGAAACGGTCAAATCTCGGCAAGGTTCTTCTTCTAACCAAAGCTAAGAACCGGATAGATCAGAGGGATGGGAGCGAAGTGCTCGCTCTCATCCCTCTTCGTTTTGGGCCCAGCAAGCCCGTGCCGATGCATGAAGTAAGCAAATCGTGCGGCGGGCGGGGTTCTCGCGAGGGTTTCAGCCTATTCGGTGGGTCCACCCTTGGAGTATCTCCCTCAGTCCTTCTTGCCCACAGGCTTATGCGCGGTGAGCCATTGCTTGTGAAGTTGGGCCTTCTCCGGCTGGTTCAGCTTGAAGTAGGTTTTTGCCAGAAACGCATGGGCCGTGAACTCGGCCTGCTTATCGTCTCCCACGTGGGCTAGTGCTAACTCGGCCGACTCGACCGCTTCCTGCGATCGTCCTTCTCGATCCAGCAGCTTGGCCCGATCCAGCAGCAGAGCAGCGAAAGTCGGCGCCCAGCCGAGTGCTTCATCTGTGAGCGCGCGGGCTTCCGCGTCCCTGGACTGCAGAGTAAGGTAGTTAATGAAATAGTTGAAGGCCGCCATGTCATGCACGCTGGTTTTGCGGTTCAACTGGACCGCAATGTGAAACGCAGCTTCTGCCGCATCGAAGTGTGATAGCTGTACTTCTAGCAGGCCCAATTGCGAATACGTCGCTATCTTCAGTCTATCGTCTGCCGGAAGGGTGAGCGCTTTTTGGCATTCTGGTCGGGCCGAGTCGAAGTTGTTCAGGGAGGCTTGCAGGCGGCAGTAGTTATAGTGCGCGAGAGCATTGTCAGGCGCGAGCCGGAGGGCCCGCTCGAGCAGAGAAGCCGATATTTCTTTCGCCGGTGGCTGGGTCCCTTCCTCGGTTGCCGCCAGGAGCGATCCCAGTGCAATCAACTGATCCACGTCATCGGGCGCTGCCTTCAACCTTTGTGAGCGTTCGTTGATCGCGGAATAGAAACGCCCAGAGGCGCTCAAGAGAGAGAGATAAGCCTCTTCCAGGGGTGACCAGCTCGGGAAAACCTCTAATCCGCGTTCATAGGCGTCCAAGGCCTTGCCAGTTTCCCCTAACGATTTCCAGCAGTCCCCCAACATCACGTAGAACTGGGGGTGTTTGCGCGGCGCGGCCGATAGCAGTTGATTAATCGAAGTGATGGCCTCGGCATAGTCACGCTTGCCGATCTTCGCCTCAATGAGCACCGCAAGAGCGTCCAGCTCGCTCGGATGAGTGGAAATCCAAGATTGCAGAAGGTTCACGGCCTGGCCATAGTCCTGAACGACGAGGTCGAGGCGAGCCAACTCCACTCGCGCTACATCCTGGCTGGGATCCAACGCAAACGCCTGACTGACCTCTTTCCTGGCCTCGCTCGTCCGGCCGGTACGCGCCAAAAGCAGTCCCAGAGTGGTGTGACCGTCTGCGGAATGCGGTTCAAGGACCAGATATTTCTTTAGGTATTTGTCGGCTTCGGCGAACGCCCCAGTTTGGCTGTAGCAGGCGCCCAGGAAGAAGTAAGCCTCGCGATAGGAAGGATCAAGCCGGAGAATCTTCTGATATTGCTCCGCCGCCTTGGCGTATTCTCCATTTTTCAGCAGTATTCCGGCTGATTGCGTGAGACGCGCTACAGCCGTATCGTGGCTCTTCGTCCGGCTTTGGTCTGGCGGCGATTGCGCGAGGCTCAGTTGCGGATCAACCGCCAGCGCAGTCACAACGGCGCCAAAAACGAATGCGGAGGCGACCCGGCACATAAGTCCTTTATTGGATGGGGCGCGGGAGACGGTCATATAGGCCGCGATGGGTCCGGCAAATCGGCCTGTAAGCGACCCGGGCACGAACTCGCCGGTGCGTGAATGGAGACGTTGCGCAGATATGCTGCTTCAAAACGCCTTGCATCTCCATATTCTAACATCATATCATTAGAATACAGGATTTGTGTCCACCAGTCATGCCGAAATCGCAGCACCATCCCTTGAAAGGACTTACATCCATGAAGAGCTTGTTTACGGCAACGCTTGTATCCGCAGCTCTGCTGTTTTGCTTGGTCCTCCCCTCCACCGCGATTGCCGCCAATGAGCCACTAACCGGCCACTGGCTGCACGAGGACACCAGCCCTGACGGCAACGTCTCCCAAATCGTTCTGATCTTTTACCAGAGCGGACCAAAGCTAACTGGCAAGGTTGTTTTCTCCTGGGGCGATCTGGGCATCACGGACGGCACCACCGACGGGCACTCGTTCCACTTCACGGTGATGACGCCTGCCGACAGCGAAAAGCCTGCCGTTTACGACGGCAAGCTGGATGGAGATGAGATTGAAGTGATCTCCCGCTGGCCGGGCAACAACAACACGACCTACCGTGCCAAACGCGCCCCTGACACGACCGGCATTGCGCTAGCGCGCATCCCGCCGCCAGCGCTCCATGTGGTTCCCTACAATGGCTTGGCGAAGACTCCGCCGATGGGCTGGAACAGTTGGAATCACTTCCAGGAAAAAATCGATGACGCGGCTGTGCGTGGAATGGCGGATGCCATGGTGGCGAGCGGCATGCGCGATGCCGGGTACGTTTACATCAATATTGACGATACCTGGGAAGGCCAGCGCGACGCCGCGGGTAACATCCAAACAAATCGCAAATTTCCAGACATGAAAGCGCTCGCCGACTACGTCCACAGTAAAGGACTGAAGATCGGCATCTACTCTTCGCCGGGGCCCAAAACCTGCGGCGGGTACGAAGGCAGTTACGGCCACGAAGTGCAGGATGCGAAGACGTATGCGAAATGGGGATTCGACTATTTGAAGTACGACTGGTGCAGCGCAGGGAAGATTTACGGTAACGAGGATTTGCAGGCGGTCTATCAAAAGATGGGCGAAGCGCTGCAGGCCTCCGGCCGCCCCATTGTCTATAGTCTTTGCGAATACGGCATGGGCGACGTGTGGAAGTGGGGACCCGCAGCCGGAGCAAACCTCTGGCGCACCATGGGAGACATCGGCGATTCCTGGAAGTCCATGGACGAAATCGGATTCAACCAGGATCGCCTGGCGGAATATGCCGCGCCCGGCCATTGGAATGATCCCGACATGCTGGAAATCGGCAATGGCGGCATGACGGACACCGAATACCGCACACATTTCAGCTTGTGGGCGCTTCTGGCCGCTCCCCTGCTGGCAGGGAATGATTTGCGCACTATGTCCGCGGCAACCAAAGAGATTCTTCTGAACCGCGAAGTCATTGCGATCGACCAGGACCCGGCCGGCCACCAGGCCAAACGAATCTCCAAGAATGGAGAACTGGAAGTTTGGGCAAGGCCGCTGGCGGACGGATCTCGGGCCATCGGGCTATTCAACCGTGGAGAAAGAGAAGCAAAAGTGTCGGTGAAGTGGTCGGACGTAGGCATGAGCGGCGAGCCGACGGTGCGGGATCTTTGGGAGCACCGGAGCTTGGGTAAAGTGTCGCGCGAGTATGAAGCGTCGGTGCCGAGTTACGGCGTTGTGTTAATCAAGGTGAGCCCGAACTGATGAGCAGGATTTCGCTTTCGCAGTTTGTATCTTGGATGAATCCCTGTGAGCGATGACAAACGGCCAGATGAACGATGCCTGACGAAAGCGTTGAGCCGGCGCGGCTTTCTGGGCTCCACGTTCGCGGCGCTATCCCTTACGACGGTGCCGGTCATTGCACCTGGGCGAGCGGTGGACCGTGACGACGCCGCGCGGCCTGATGCAGATGGCAAGCTAGAAGCAAAACCTGCAACCAGAATCGGCAACTTTCACATGCTCCTGCCTGGCGGTATCGCCTTCATCCAGGATGATGCCACCGGGATTGTGCTGGACGTGGGAGCAGAGAAAACGGGAAAGCCGGGCGTGGCGTCACCCGACTTCTCCTACAACCTGCATTCCTTTGAGCTTGATGGCGCGAATGTAATCTTTGAATGGAGCCGGGTGGGAGCGGAGGCAATCGCACTGCGCCTGAAGACCGATCGCAACGTGAAGCTGCTGATGAAGTTGCCCGCCAATCCATGGCGTTCTTTTTATCATTATTTCAGCGGAGTCCCTGAAGGCCTCGATGCATACGCCGTCACCATGGATGGGAGGTATGTGCCATGGAGCTTACGAGTGGATCCGGCGCCGAACTCCCCCGCGGGCCAGTTGACGACGAGCGCCACCGTCGAAGTGCAACTTTGGCCGGAGCGTCCGGTACGGCTGGTTGCAGGCTTCGGCGAACTACCTGAGCTGAGCACAGTGGACGCCGCGATCGACTCCGCCGCTGCGAAATACAAAAAGGAGCGTGCCCAGGCACATGGCGACTGGGGAGATTTCGTGGCTGCGATTACGGACAATCTAAATAACAACCGGCTGTACAGCAGCTTGACCAAGCGCGTCGTTAACGTGATCGGGCGAAGCGGTTGGCTGGTGGTATCCGATCCGGATTACCTGCCACTATTCACCTGGGACACTTCCTTCAATGGTCTCCTGGCGTCCGTAGAGGACCCGGCAACGGCGAAAGAGACGCTCCGGGCGGTTCTGGCTTATCAACTGCCAAGCGGCATGGTGCCGCAGCTTTCCGATTGGGTAGGCGGGCAAGGCGGATTCATCAGCATGAGTTGCTCAAATCCACCGGTCACTTCGATGTGCGCCTGGAAAGTTTATCAGCGGTGGGGAGATGTGGAATTTCTGAAGCAGGTTTATCCCAGGTTGCTCGGCTGGCACGACTGGTGGCCTAAGCACAGCGACGGCAATCAAAACGGGCTGCTGGAATGGGGATCGCTCAGCGGCGGCTGGAAGCAGGCCCTGCTGGCCACGGGATGGGACGACACTCCACATTTCAACGGCAGTAAGTTCGCGGGCACACAAATGACCGCGGATGCGGTGGATTTGAATTCCCTGTGGTCGATGGATGCCGAGTATCTGGCAAAAATGGCCAACGAGTTGGCATACAAAGATGATGCTGCGCGACTCCTGAAAGAGCATCACGATGTGAACCAGCGGATGAATGAGGTGCTGTGGAACGAAGAGATTGGCGTGTACTGTTCCCGGCTTTGGGATGAAGGCGGAAAGCAAGGAGAGTTCTTGACGCGCCTGACGCCGCTGAACTTCTATCCCCTGATTTGCGGTGCCCCCGATGCGCAGCGTGCCCAGCGAATGCTAGCACTGCTTACCGATCCGAAAAAGTTCTGGGGATCGTGGCTCGTGCCAACACTGTCCTACGATGACCCGGAGTGGCCCAAGCAGGAATATTGGAAGGGGCACGTCTGGGCGCCGGCGAATTACATCCTGTGGCAAGGAATCCGGCGCTACGCGACGCCGAGGCACCAAGCTGAATATGCGCGGCGGAGTGTGGATCTGTTCATGCGCAATTGGATTGCCCGGGGAACCTGCAACGAGAACTATAGGAGCAGCGACGGCACGGGCGATGATCTTCCTCATTATACCTGGGGCGCACTACTTTGCCAGATTGGCATCGAAGCCCTCTATGACATCGACAGCGAGGGTCGGCCGATCGCAATCAACAATGAAGACCTGAAGGAATCGATTGAGCTTCGCAACATGCCGGCGGGCGGAAAACGGTATTGCATTACTTCCTCCGGCGGAAAGGTCACGATTCATCCGGAATAGCGAATACGATTCATAGGATGATCAGGGCGGCTTGCATCGATATTAAACGAAAAGGGCTAACTGGGATTCGTAGTTCGAACAGCGGGAACTGGTATCTGAAATTCGGAGTGGAAATGAGGTCCGAGCGATGCGTCTAAAACAGTCCGTGGTTCTGGTCGCGGTTTGCTTTTTTCTTGCGGCACTCCTCCCCCTGGCAGCGCAAGATCCAGAGATTTTTGTTTATCATGCCGTCCGTCTGGACGGGAAAGGCGGCATCCTGCCGTGGTACGGCAATGGGCCGTCCGAAGCCTACGATCACGACATACGTCTCCTCTGGGATTTCTGGCACAACATGCGGAACTGCTCCAATGGAGTCCCTTACTATTTGCAGCACCAGGTTTGGCAAGCGGGCGAAGACGATCCTCGTGGTTTGGGTGGAGACCAGATCACCATGGCACTCTCCTCCTGGAATCTTCTGCACGGTTATCTGGGTGATCCTGAAGTAAAGAAAAACATGATCCGGATGGCGGACTACTGGTTGGCTCACGGTTTATCCAGTCCAGATGCCTTATGGCCCAATCTGCCTTATCCGTACAAGATGGAAGTTCATGGAGACCGGTACGACGGAGATATGCGGGCAGGGAAGGGCTACCTACAGCCGGATAAAGCCGGCAGTTTCGGCGCTGAATTGGTGGTCCTTTATAAGATTACGAACGATCAAAAATACTTGCTGGCAGCGACGAACATCGCGAATACTCTTTCCCGAAACATTCGAAAGGGCGACGCCGACAATTCTCCCTGGCCATTCCGCGTGAATGCGATGACAGGCGCCGTCCACAAAGACATCCGCAATGGCAAGACATTTGAGGCGTCATACACGACGGCTTGGACTCCCACACTGCGGTTATTCCAGGATCTCATCGAGCTAAAACAAGGAGAGCTTGCCGGCTATCGCAAAGCCATACAGATTACGACGGACTGGCTCAAGACCTATCCGCTCAAGACGAACAAATGGGGGCCATTCTTCGAAGATATCCCCACAGCAGACTATTCCGACACGGAACTCAACGCTGACACGCTGGCCTTTTACATTCTGCAGCATCCGGACTGGGATAAGGATTGGAGGCTGCAGGCTCGGGGGATTTTGGATTGGACCTTTAACACGCTTGGCAACCACGAATTTGGAAAGTGGAATGTGGTTCCCATAAATGAACAGACCGTGTTTAGGGTGCCGGGCAATAGCCACACTTCGCGCCACGAATCTGTTGAATTGCTCTTTTGCGAGAAAACGGGAGATTGTTCGCGGAAGGAGGAGGCAATTCGAGGCCTCAATTGGGCGACTTACACGGTGAATTCTGACGGTACGAACCGCTATCCGCATGACGACATCTGGCTTTCGGACGGCTATGGAGATTATGTGCGGCACTATCTTCGTTCGATGGCCTCAGCCCCGGAACTCGCTCCCGAAAACCAGAATCACTTGCTGAGGACCACTTCCGTAATTCAAACCATCGTTTATGCTCAGGACAAGATCGATTACACGAAGTTTGATAGCGATTCGACCGAGGTTTTCAAATTGGGAATTGGCATCCCAAAATCGGTTGATGGAGGTGCCATGAATTGGAACGCAGGCAAGAGAACGCTGGTGGTTACAGCAAAGGAGAAGAAAGTCACAGTTTTGATTGACAAAAACTAAGCGCTGCTTGCGGAGAACTTAATTTCACCCGCGGCTAATTGTTTTAGGAAAGATCCTCCATGAATTCATCTTTGATGTCTTCTATCAAATCCTTCGCGGTTTCCCGGAATACCATTGCCATCTGGTGGTTCGGCCAAAATGGTTACATTTTCAAATCTCCGGAAGGGACATTAGTATCTGTCGACCTCTACCTGTCTGACAGTTGCGCTTCCCGCTATCCCAATATTAACCTGCGTCGCAGAGTTCCAATCCTTATCCCCCCGGAAGAGGTTGAGGTAGACGTGTATGCCTGCATCCACAGTCATCTGGACCATCTCGACCCTTCCACAGTCGCCGGTCTGCGAAGCAAAGATGCCATCGCCTTCATTGGCTCCGGCGAGTGCGGCCCGTTGTATCAGGATTGTGGCATCGAAGCCGGGCGCATCCATACTCTTTGGCCAAGAGCCACATTTGAATCGCGCGATCTTCGGCTCACGGCTACGTTTGCATTGCCCACCGATGAAACCGACCTAAACCACGTTGGGTTCATGCTGCAATTCGGCACCGGCCCGAAGGTTTACATTACAGGAGATACCGACCATCACCCATTGCTCTATTCAGCGGCGAGCCAAGAGCCTGATCTCATGATCACTTGCATTAACGGAGGTTTTAACAACCTATCCCACTGGGAAGCAGCGGATTTGGCGGCCAAAATAAAGCCCAGAGTGGCGATCCCTTGCCATTATGATATGTTTCCAGATAACTCCATTGACCCACATCAATTTCGAGCGGCCCTTTCCCAACTAAGCCCCGAAACTAACTATCAGCAGCTCATTCATGGAACTCCATTCGTATGCGAACTTTCCGGGGGACGTGCCACTTACCAAAAATCATGAAGATCACTAATTATTCGACGTTTGTTGTCGGCACACCGTGGCGGAACCTCACCTATCTTGTTTTGGAGACGGATGAAGGCATCATGGGTTACGGCGAGGCTCGTGTTGTTGGGAAGACGCACACCGTTTGTGAATTTTTGAAAGACGTTCGCCGCCACATCATTGGCTTCGATGCTTGTGATATCGAAGATCTGTATCGCCGGTTCACGCTGTTTGATTTTGGCATGCCCGGGGAAGTGGTCATGACCGGTCTGGCGTTGGTCGAGTTGGCTTGTTGGGATTGTATCGGGAAGAAAGCAGGTCTTCCCGTCTACAAACTAATCGGAGGAAAAGTGCGGGAGCGCATCCCCGCATATGCGAATGGCTGGTATACCGTCGATTTTACCCCTCAGGCTTTCGCCGCGGCTGCCGAAACGGTCATCGCTCGGGGTTACCGTGCGCTGAAACTCGATCCCTTCGCAAACGGTAACTTGGAACTCTCTCGCGCCGAATACCTGCGAAGCCTTGAAATACTGGAGGCTGTGTTTTCCGTCGCGGGCAGGGAAGTCCAGGTGTTTGTTGAAATGCATGGAAGGTTTGCTCCCTATCAGGCAATCCAGATTGCGAAGGCCATCGAGAAGTATGAACCTGGATGGATCGAGGAACCCTGCCGGCCAGATGATCCAGGGGCACTCGAAATGGTGGCGCGGCATACCAGTATTCCAATCGCCGTGGGCGAGCGCTACTACACGGCCGCTGCCTTCCGTGATCTGTTTCCTCGAAGGTGTATCAGTATTTTGCAACCCGATATGACGCAAGCGGGCGGTCTGCTGGAAACCAAGAAAATCTGTTCGACTGCCGAGACCTATTCCATCGTAGTTGCTCCCCACAATGTTGGCGGGATCATCTCGACGGTTGCCGCGCTCCATCTGATGGCAGGTCTGCGGAACGCCAAAATACTGGAGCATTTCAACGATTTTTCCGACACCGAAATTCAAGGGGCAGGAAGGCCCTATCCGCGAGTCGAGGACGGCCATTTTCCCTTGCCAGCTGGACCAGGTTGGGGCGTGGACCTAGACTTCGACTTCCTGTCCGAGCATTCCGCAAAAAAGGAAAACGAAATCATCCTTGACCCCGGTCTCGACATGTTTCGCAAGTCCGACTGGTTCAAGCGTTCAGGAACGACCTCGTGACTGCCGCGCTGATTCGCTATCAGGCGGAACTAAAACGTGATCGTCAGCCCACCGTCGACCGTCAGAACGGAGCCCGTCATATAAATCGCATCCGGCCCCGCGAGAAAATAGACGACTCCCGCCACTTCGTCAGGTGATCCTGCACGCTTCAGTGGCAAATGATCGTACTTGACGTAGTTATCGCGGAACCACTTGCTTGTCAATTCATTGCGGCCATCCGCTTTTACGGACATCGGGGTGTCAATGAACCCATCCGCAGCGCCAGGTGATTATCCCCGCTCAGCTCTTCCTTGACCTGATTGGCCTTTTTCGAGTTTGAGCCCGAGACAGCAACGCGCCATCCCTCGCGTGCAAAGCGAATTGCTGTTGCTCGCCCGATCCCCGAGGAGCCTCCAACAACGATCACTGTCTTGCGCTTATCATGCATAAAGTCGCCTTTCCGCTCTCAATAGTCCTGCGTCGGGGTCGACCGGAGGCTGAGGCTGGCAGTCGTGCGCAATTGGCGGCGCGTGTCCGCAAGCGGCGAGCCTGGCAAGCTGACGACCGTCAACCCGCTCAAGTACATCGGGCGCCACTTGCACCATGATACGGGCAATGGAGTGGAAGATGCGCCTCTCACAACACTGGCTTCAAGGAGTTTTGGGAGGTAATGCGGCGCAATCTCCGAGTCCCCGAATCGGGGCAAAACTGCTTGAAGCGTATTTAAACATCATATATCTGAGATTCCTGATAAGGAATTATTTGTTCTTGATAGAAACTCTTCGAGATTATAGTTTTCCCGCCAGAGCAGGATTCAGGGCTATTAGCGGAGGCAAGGTCGCAAGTCTATCGGCCCTGGAACGAATGCATCACACGGACTGATCCTGTTCCTGGGCCAATGCCGGATATACTCGCCAGCGCGAGGACGATGGCTATCTCCCGCGTGAACTGGATTACGACACCGGACTCACGATGCCTGCCGCGACCCGCCCGAAGCATACCTAACACTTGCGCGGCCAACTGAACGATGCCCATAACTGGCACATCTATTCCCTGTCAGCGAGTTGCTATATCCGCCATCGTAAATATGTCGTAGGGACTCTGAATCTGGCGGATGAACGCCTCGGCTCTTCTGTACCCGCTCTCGATTCCTCGAAATCTGGCAACCGTATCCTGTAATTCGTAATAGCGATCCGGAGTCTGGCTGGCGTGCGCGAAGCAAGCGGCCCGCTTCAGGGACTCCGTCTCTGTAATGTCCACAAAATGAGTGGGCGCGAACTGCAGGGTGTCTTCGCCGTCAGAAACCTCGTAGTAGTACAGCGCGAAGCTTTTTCCCGACTGCTTCCAGGCATCGTAGGTCATCATGGAAATCGCGCGATGATCACGGTGACCATCGATGGGCCATTGATTGAAAACGGCATCGGGCTTCTCGGCGTCGAAAATTTTCTGGTATGCCTCATAGTGGTCGTTATCCAGGACGGCGTGGCCATTGATCTGGCCCGCATAAGCCGGGCGCGCCTTCAATATTTCGCACGCCTTCTTGGCCTCCGCAATGCGCGCGGTTGCCGGAGTGGGCGGCCACCCGCCATCATTCAGATACAGCAGAACCACTTCATGGCCAAGCGCTGTGAATCGCGCAACGGTACCGCCGCAACCATATTCCGGATCGCCCGGATGTCCACCTGTTACAATTATTTTCAATTTTCGTGCCGGCTCTCCTGAAGCAGGCGGAGTCTTCGCTTCCACCTTCATCGCCGCTGCCCCAGCAATTAACGCCGGTGTGAGCCTGGCAGCGCCAAGCAATACGTCTCGTCGATTCATCGCGATCTCCTTGCCTGAACCTTCGGCCCAACAGAATCATGAAACTGCAAAGAAAGCAGCTTTGCCGGACTCGCGCAAATGCTTTGCAGCGAACGCTGACATCTTATGCTGATATTTTATGCTTGACAAATTCTTGGAAGAACCCTTATAAAGTCAAACTATGGGTGAAGGTTACCGGTAAACCACGGCCAAAGTCGCTCCCGACGCCGCGATGACCTGGCAACCTAAGTTGCAGTTTGATCAGAAATCAGGAACCAATGATGGGAACTTTGTTGCCATCGGCGTCTTTCTTTGTGTTTACCAAGATCGGGACATTTGCCTTCATCACAGCGGGTTTGCTGATCGCAATCGTTGTCCTGGTTGTTCTGGCAGAGTTTGCCACGATGAGGCGCAACACGGCGGTCGTGGCATGTGTGGCCGGGGCAATTCTCTTCATTCTCGGCGTTCTGGTTGCCTCCACAGCGGTGATCAGTAAACCCCAGCGTTTCCCGCGTGTTGGCTACGACGAGCCAAGCCGCGATGTCCCCGGCGATCTGGCAGGCATGACGAAGGCGGGCAGAGGCGGCTATCTGCTGCCAAGCGGCTGGTTCACTACCAAGGGATCGCAGATTGTGGATGAGCGGGGAAATCCGGTGCGGATTGCGTCCGTTGGCTTGCCGGGCAACGATGGAACAGATGGTGCTCTGCGCTTCCTAAGGTCCGTCAATTACCAGACGACGCTGCGAGGGGCTGTCGCGGATGGCTTCAACACAATCCGCATTGCCTGGTCTGACCTGACATTGAATGCCTTTCCCAAGGCTGGAGCGATTGACTACAACCTGAACCCTGACCTCAAAGGTCTATCCAGTATGCAGGTTATGGATAAGGTCGTGCAGTATGCAGGAGCGATTGGTCTACGCGTCATTTTCGACCACCACACAAACGACGGCGGCGAACACGGTTGGGGCGGGCAACAGACAAATGGACTGTGGTTCGATAAGGGCCCCGGTTCTGACGGAACAGATGGCAGCGGCAACCGCGGCACGATCACTGCGGAGAAGTTTCAAGAAAATACGCTTGCGCTGGTGAGACGGTACCGGAATTACCCGGCGGTTATCGGCTACGACCTGGACAATGAGCCGTTGAGTCATGGCGCTGGCGGCGTATCTCTGAACTGGAGACAGGGCGGTCCCACGGACATCTGGAAGATGTATAGCGACCTGGGGAATGCCATCCTGGCAGAAAACCCTAAATTACTGATCATTTGCGAAGGCCCAGAAGGCACAGCCAACACGGGCAACGGCCTCGCTGGAATAGGGCCCGAGGGGGATCTCTCTGCTGTCGGTGGCATTGGTGGCGTTCCCGCCAAACCGGTGATCCTGAAGATTCCGAACCAAGTGGTCTATTCGGTACACGAGTACGACACCAATGTTTATGACTACGGGGCCAACGAACAACCATCAACCTTAATCAAGCATATGAACGACGATTGGGGCTATCTCTATACCAGGAATATCGCGCCGGTGTGGATCGGCGAAATGGGCTCGAATCTGGAAAAGCCGCAAGACCGCGTTTGGGCGCAAACACTTCTCGACTATATGAATGGCAAGAACGGAGCGCAGGGGGGACCTGTTTTCAAATCCGGCGAGCAGCCCGTGGGCGGAAGTTGGTGGCTCTGGGGCCACTTTCCGGGAGAACAGACGGACGGAACGCTGGAGAGCGATTGGGCAACCCCGAGACCAGATCAGCAAGGCATAACCGATCAACTTCTTTTTAGGCTTACGCAACCTGAGCCGGGTGGAGGTGCAGGCGCCGGTGCAAGCCAATGAGTTTCCGGTGGTGGGTGACAACGTAATGGCAAGGGCCGGGACATTCTCATCTTGGTTGGAAGAAGTCTAGACGTGAAATGCGATGTGCAAGTGGAATGAAAGTGAACGAGGACAGACTATCGAGCAGCAGGGTGGAGGGATCGTTGATCAATCTAAAACAATTCATTCAGTTGAACAGAAGAGCATCCAGGAGGGCATGTATGCGCAATATGATAGGAATTTGCATGTTGCTAGCGGTTTTGCTGTGCATAAGTCCAGCTTTTGCTCAGAACTCAAACTCAGGTGACATTCGGGGAACGGTGACTGATGCCACCGGCGCCGTGGTACCAGGCGTGACGGTAACCGTATTGGATGTCGACAAGAACACCACCAAAACGTACGAGACCAATGGCGCAGGCTTGTATGACACGGGTTCGATCGTTACGGACCATTACACCCTTACCTTCAGTAAAGCTGGTTTTGACACATTCGTCCGTGGTCCGATCACCCTCCAGGTTGAGACGCTCACCATCGATGGAACCCTGAAGGTTGGCGCTACGACGGAGACAGTGCGGGTCACTACGGATGTTCAATTACTGCAGACTGAATCCGCCACGCAATCGACCACGATTGCGGAGCAGGAAATGAACGACTTGCCGAACTTCGCGAGTTGGGAGAATTTCATCATCCTGGCACCCGGCGCGGCCGGCGCTCCGGGGGCCGGGAACGGCGTGAACCCTGGACAAACAGCTTCGGTCAACGGCAACGCGGTCTTCTACAACCTTCTGGGTGACGGCGTAACCATGTCGCTGCCCTCGAACGGAAACGGCTATGACTACAACTTTGACTCGCTTTCCGAAGTTCAGATGATCACCAACGCCTTCTCGGCGCAGTATGAAAACGGCGGCGTGATCTACAACCAGATTAGCAAGGGCGGCGGCAGTCAGTACCATGGCGATGTCTTTGATTATTTCCAGAACAGTGCCCTGAATGCGGCGCCCTTCGGTTTCGGCGGGCCGGTTTCTATTCCACCCCTGCGCGCCAACTATTATGGCGGCTCCCTTGGCGGGCCCGTGCCTGGTCCCCTGAAAAAGAAGCTGTTCTTCTTCTTCAACTATAACTATTCCCAGAGCTATGGCGGGAATCCGAATTCTTATATCACGGTCCCTACCGCGGCCATGCTCAACGGCGATTTCACGGGGCAACCGACGATCTATGACCCGACCACCCAGCAGGTTGTCGGCGGAACGCTAGTGCGGCAATCCTTTGCCGATGAATACGGGAACGGCAACAAGATTCCAAGCAACATGATCAGCTCGGTGGCCCAGGCGATGCAGTCGTATTTCCCGAAGCCCAACGTTGCCAACCCGAATGTAAAAGATGGCATAACTACAAATAACTACGTGTACAATATCCCGACGAATAGCCCTGGCTGGTCCTATTTCTGGCGCGCGGACTACGACATAACGCCGAAGAACCGGCTCACCGTGACGGACTTCTACAACAGGGGTACGTTCAACGAATTGTCCCCGGATTGTCCGATCAACTGTACCAACGCTCACGGCTCGGGTATAACCGGACAGATTTCCGATGTGTGGACCTTTAACTCGCGGGACATCAACGAATTCCGCATGGGAGTATCGATACAGAACAACTGGTTTATTCCGCAATCCATCGGCAAAGGCTACCCGGGGAAACTGGGAATGCTGTTCGCCAAGGCCGACCTCTTCCCCGAAGTCATCTTCAACAACAATCAGGCCCCCTGCTGCTGGGAACTGGCTCCGGGAACCAATGCCATTCAACACCAGATCATGTTCGAACCTTCCGATGTAGTCACGATGATTCGCGGCAAACATGTTCTCCACTTCGGCGGTGAATTCCTGGACCAGCAGATTAACGCCACATTGTGGGGCAACGTGGATGCCGGAAGCGTGAATTTCAGCGGCCAATACACCGCCCTAAAACCAAACGACGGTGTCACCGGACTACCTTATGCGGATTTCCTGCTTGGAGAAGTCCAGAGTTGGAGTTCAAATAATACTCCCGAATTCTATCCCCGGATGAAAACGGTGCAAATGTTCGTCCAGGATGACTTCAAAGTACGTCCCAACTTCACCCTCAACCTAGGTGTGCGCTGGGAGGGCTGGAATGGCATGAGCGAGAAGAATGGCAATGAACGCTCCTGGGATCCGACTATTGTGAATCCGGGCATCGATCCCCTTGGCAATGCCAATACCTTGGGAGCGATGTGGTATGGAGGAACACCAGGGAGCAAGCGCTCGAGGGTCATCGCGGGCACTTGGGGCAACTTCATGCCCAGGATGGGCTTTTCCTGGCAGAAGAACTCCAAGACCGTGATTCGCGGAGGGGTCGGCTTGTACGCATACAACTATCAAGAGGGCCCTCATGCATACAGCGAAATTGGCTTTAAGGAAGGCCAATCTGGCAGCCTTGGGGATTCAACAAATGGCATACTCCCTGTCGTCCGTCTCAACGAGGACGGAAGCATCAACGATCAGGGACCAGGCGGCTCGAGCATCAACTCTGTGTATTTGAACGCTCCGACGGGAGCAGCTTCCCTGAACGGGCAACCGGTCAGTTTCGCGTACTACCACGAACCGTTGTCAAAAATCTGGCAGTACAACCTGGAAGTGCAACGTGAACTTACTCCCAACATGGTGGCGAATATCGCGTATGTTGGCAGCCATGGTTTCGACCAACTATTTGGTGTTGACCTCAACCAGATACCCGCGGACAAGCTTAGCGTAGACGACATCGACGGCTGTTTAAGCGGTGTCGGTCCCTGTTACCGGCCGTACCCCAATTTCCAATCGATCGGTGGAAGCAAACTGATCGGGATATCCAACTACAATGCGCTGCAGGCCACCATCCAGAGGCGCTTGAGCAATGGACTCATGTTCAACTTCAACTACACGTGGTCCCACTACCTGGACGAGGCTGATCCCTGCGCTTGGAATTGCGCGGTCACTACTGTCCAGAATATGTACGATCCGAGGGCGAACTATGGGCCTTCGGCCTTTGACATCCGTCACATGTTCAAAGGACGCCTCGTTTACAAACTGCCCGTGGGAAAAGGCCAAAGATTCCTCAGCAATAACGCTGTTCTGTCGCAAGTCGTCGGTGGCTGGCAGACTGCGGCGACGATTCAGTGGCAGACGGGCAACCCATTCACTCCGATCATGGCTAACGATAACAATTATTCCCAGTCCGGATACCAATATCCCAACCTTGTTGGAAACCCGCATTCCGGCCCACACGGCACCATCTCAGAGTGGTTCAATGTGGCCGCTTATGAACAACCGCCCGACGCAACCTATGGAGATGTGACCAGGAACAGCCTGTACGGGCCACATCTCTCGGATGTGAACTTCTCGCTGAGCAAGAGCTTCTCCTTCCTGGAAAGGGGCAAATTCGAGCTGCGCATTGATACGAGCAATCTGTTCAATCATCCCAGCTTTGGATTGCCGGACAACAACATTGGCCCAGGGCATAGTGCTCAGATCACATCGGTAACAGTTGGCGGCCGCGCCGTCGAGATCATAGCCAAGATCAGTTTCTAACCTTAATTGAGCCTACAACCGGAGAGGGCGGCGATTTTTTCGCCGTCCTCTCTACCGCGCAAAGAAAAAGAGCTGCCTTCCTGTGTGATTGTCATGCGGTGAAACGGCAGCATCAATGGTCTGCGCTCATTTCCCACGGCTCGCCGCCGTCATGCGCACCGCGGAAAGATTGTCCCTTGTGCGGGCGAAGCACCAGGAAGATACAAACTCGCTCACAAGGAGTTGCCGGTACCCCCGCCTAATACCGGGAAGATGGCCCCATCAGGTCAAGAGGGAGGGCTCAGATGAAGCAACCAGCTATTCTCATTGCAAACGGCGACTTGCGAGTTCCAGCAAACCAGCAGACCTGGCCAGCTCAATGGAAAACAGAGCAAGCTGTTATCGAGGCAGCAGCGCGATTTGGCGTATCGGTAAAGAGAGGCCACGAGGTAGATCCTGTCGAAGGACACGGCTTTATTAAAAGCCAGAAACACGGAATGGAGGTGTTCCGCAGGATTCCCCGTGATGCTCCAATCATCGTGGTGGAGGCCGTATGGCAATACAGCCAGCATATTCTCTCCGGATTGATGTTTCATAAGGGACCAATTCTTACGGTCGCAAATTGGAGCGGTGAATGGCCAGGATTGGTCGGCCTTCTGAATCTGAATGCGTGCCTGGCCAAGGCTGGCGTAGCGTATAGCACGCTCTGGAGCAGGGATTTCGATGACGAGTGGTTCCTGACAAAACTGAAACAATGGTGTGACGGCTATCCCATCAAACATGATGCAAGCCACGTACATTGCATTTCGGAGTTCTGTGTGCCCGCGGGTGTCGAAAAAGTTGCGGCGGGGGTGGCATCGGCACTGCGTGATAGATGGGCAATTCTGGGAGTTTTCGATGAGGGTTGCATGGGGATGTACAACGCGATCATTCCCGACGAGTTGTTACATGCCATGGGGATATTCAAGGAGCGACTGAGCCAGTCAGCGCTGTACTATGCGATGACTCGGGTGAGCGATGACGAAGCTCGGGAGGTACGACGATGGTTAGACCGGAAGGGAGTTCAGTTTCGAATCGGTTTTAATCCCGTAGAAGATCTTACGGATGAGCAGGTGCTGCAGCAATGCAAGATGTACATTGCCGCGCTGCGCATTTCCGATGATTTCGGCTGCGATGCCATCGGAATTCAGTATCAGCAAGGACTAAAGGATCTCGTCCCGGCGTCAGATCTCGTAGAAGGTTTGCTGAACAATGTTGACCGGCCTCCCGTGAGAGCGCGCGATAACGCACGCGAATTGTATGAAGCGAAGGCGTTGCCTCATTTCAATGAGGCCGACGAATGCGCAGGCGTGGATGCGCTGCTTACGAATCAGATATGGACAAAACTTGGATTCAGTCCGGAGACTACGCTCCACGACATTCGCTATGGGGAAGCCTTCGAAGTAAACGGTAAGAGTGAATTTGTGTGGACCTTTGAAATCTCGGGCGCTGTTCCCCCGGAACATCTGAGCGGAGGATATCGCGGCGCGGTGTGTGTACGCCAACCTGGTATGTCATTTCCGCTTGGAGGCGCGACGATTAAGGGGATCTCGAAGCCGGGCGAGGTGATCTGGAGCAGGATCTTCATCGAGGACAACCGACTTAAGGCCGATATAGGACGGGCAAGAGCCGTCGAGCTCCCGACAGAGGAGAGTGAGCGTCGATGGAGACTGACCAACTGGCAATGGCCGATGATGCACGCGGTGCTGTACGGCATAACGCGCGATCAGATGATGGCGAGGCACAAATCGAATCATATTCAGGTTGCATACGCGCCTGACAGCAACACAGGCAATCTGGCACTCGCCGTCAAGGCGGCGACCTTTTCCCAATTGGGCATTGAGGTCAATATTTGTGGGACGCTGCATGGGCTTGCTGCCAAGGCGGAAACACGGAGTGCCGTATAGAGGTTGAAGTGACCGTGTGCGAGTCGAAGGATGGATCCAGATGACGCCTACAATCTTGCCCCGGCGACATGCAATTCTGGTAGTCGGAAGCCTGAATATGGATCTGGTCTTCGAGGTACCCCGGATGCCCCATCCTGGAGAAAGCCTTGTCGGGCAACGTTACTCCAGGATTCCGGGTGGCAAAGGGGCCAACCAGGCGGTAGGGCTCGCACGTTTGGGTGCAAAGGTTACTCTGGCAGGAAAGATAGGCAGAGATGCCGATGGCGCCAAGCTCCTTGAGGTTCTGAAAGAGGAGGGCATTGCAACCAACTTCGTGTTTACGGCCGAGGAGACGGCAACTGGCCTTGCGGTCATCCTGCTTGATCACACAGGGCAGAATGCAATCGTCACTTATCCGGGAGCCAACTTGGACCTTAAGGAGGCGGACATCCAGACAGCGTTTGCTGCCGGAGGCTTTGACGCCCTGATGTTGCAGCTTGAAGTGCCCAACGAAATCATAATCGCGTCTTACCAATTTGCGAAGAAGATGGGAATCCCAACCTTTCTTGATGCCGGTCCAGCCCGAACATTTCCGCTCGAACAAATCCGGGGGATCGATGTCCTCAGCCCTAACGAGACAGAGGTGCTGGCTCTCACCGGCATTGAGGTCAGGTCCATCGCTGACGCAGAGTTGTGCGCGGCGGAACTGATGTTTCGGTCGGACGCAAAGGCCGTCGTGATCAAGCTGGGCGCGGCCGGAGCTTTGCTGCGAACAGCCGATGGCCGGTGCGAGCATTTCCGCGCACGCAAAGTCAATGTGGTCGATTCCACAGCCGCCGGAGACGCATTCATGGCGGCCCTGATGATCCGCTATCTGGAGACCACTGATCTCCGCGAATCCGTAACTTACGCCAATCTCGCAGGGGCTCTTGCAACGACAAGATTGGGTGCGCAGCCCTCGCTGCCAACGGCGCTGGAAATCGAAGTGTCGAGTCAGCAATGGCAGCGGAGAATGGGGTCGCATGTTTAGTATTGCCCCATCGCTGATGTGCACAAATCTTCTGGAGCTCGGAAGCCAGATCCGCGAGCTTGAGCGGGCAGGGGCCAAGTTGTTTCACATTGACGTGATGGATGGCCATTTTGTTCCCAATCTCGGCCTGAGCTTCGATTTGGTGAGGCAGGTACAGAACATCACCGATGCAGAGCTTGATGTCCACCTGATGGTGGATGCTCCCGAGCAATACATCGACAGGATTCGTGCTCTGAAGATAAGTCATGTTTCATTTCACATTGAGGCCTCGCACGCTCCGTTACGGCTTGCACAAGCACTTAAGGAGGCGGGAACAAAGGTAGGGATTGCTCTCAATCCCTCGACACCTGTTGAGGCCTTACGACACGTCCTCGATGCCTGTGACTACGTGTTGATCATGACGGTTGAGCCTGGCTTCGCAGGCCAGAAATTCATCCCGGCCATGTACGAGAAAATACGCGTGGTGCGCCGGGAACTGGATAAAATCCGGTTAGGCATTGATATTCAGGTCGATGGAAATCTAAACGCGGAAACCTCCAGCCGATGCATTGAGCGAGGAGCGACAATTCTCGTTGGCGGAAGTTCAAGTATCTTTTGCGGCGAGAAAGATGTCTATTCTGCGTACACCGAATTCCGAGAAGAAGTGTCGAAATTATGTGAACAGGGGGGAAGAGTGGCGCTTAAACCAGACTTCCCAAAGGGGAACAAGTGAGCGACACCGTGGGACAGTCCCAAAGTCGTCAGGGATCCGAGCCGGATGCGCGCGACAGCTCGCGGCCAAAGAAAACATCCGAAGGCAGCGTGCTCTATCTGACGTTCGTGTGCGTGGTTTCAGCGCTTGGCGGATTGCTTTTTGGATTCGATACGGTTGTTATTTCCGGCACACTGACGGCCCTGAAGACCCAGTTCACACTCGGCGCAACGATGGAGGGCTGGTTAGTGAGTTCGGCACTTCTCGGGTGTGCCGTGGGCGCAATTGTGGCCGGATCCCTCGCCGATCGATTTGGCCGTAAACTCGTGCTGCTCCTTTCGGGCCTGCTCTTCGTGTTCGGAAGCATCGGGTGCACGCTGGCGTGGAATCTGGATGTACTCATTTGGTCACGCCTTGTTGGCGGACTCGGTGTAGGGCTTGCGTCCATGGTGTCGCCGCTGTACATCTCTGAAATCTCACCATCACATGTCCGCGGCCGGATGGTGACTTTATTCCAGTTCGCCATAACCATCGGAATCTGTTTGGCCCTGTTTTCAAACGCAGGATTGCAGCACCTGGCATCTGGTGGGATCGTTGGCCATGGCACGGGGTTCTACCAGCGAATCTTCGTGGATCAGGTCTGGCGAGCCATGTTCGGGATGGAGTTGATCCCGGCCATTCTATTTACAGGGCTATGCGTGATGGTGCCCGAGGCTCCGCGATGGTTGGTTAAGGTTAATCGTTCGGAAGAGGCCAGAGATGTTCTTTCCCGAATCGGTGGCGCCTCATTGGCAGAAAGTGAACTGCAGGAGATAGAAGGCACGATTTCAGCTGCCAGCGGATCCATAGCGCAGCTATTTAAGCATGGCCTGCGTAAGGCGCTCTTTGTCTCGCTCTTTCTTGCCATTGCTTCCGAGCTGAGCGGTATCACCATAGTTTTCTATTATGGCCCGGATATCCTTGAAAAGTCTGGGGTGTCAATTGGGAAGGCCCTCGGCGGGTTTACGTCGATAGGGCTCGTAAATGTGATCTTCACGATTGTGGCTATCTGGCTCATGGACATCGCCGGCCGCCGGCTGCTTCTTTTCGTCGGTACAGTTGGGGCTGTCTTCTCCCTGATATTCGTCGGTATTCTGTTCCGCTCTGGGCATACGGAAGGCGTGATGATTGTTTGTATGCTGTGCGCTTTCGTTGCCTGCTTTGCCTTTTCGATGGGGCCCATCAAATGGGTCATAATGTCGGAGATATTCCCGACCAAGATTCGCGGCCGGGCCATGGCTATCGCGACTCTTGCCGTGTGGATCACCGACGGCATCTATAACCAGTTTTTTCCACTGCTGCGGAACAGGTTAGGGATTTCGGGAAGTTTCTTTATGTTCTCTGCATTGCTGATTCCGCAGCTCATCTTTGTTTGGAAGGTAATGCCGGAAACCAAAGGGCGAACACTTGAAGAGATCGAGCGATCCTGGACTGCTTGACCAGGGCAGCGCGCGCGATCAGCCTACTTTGGCATCTCAGCCTCATCTTTCGGTTTGTCGTCCATTTGAACGCGCATCTCGTTGAAGAGGGTCCGCAACTTCTCGTTCATGTCCCTATACTTCGTATATTCGGCAATTTCTCGCTTGGCTTCCTCCGGCTTTCCCTGCTGACGGTAGATGGTGCTAAGGCGGTAGTGAGCGATATAGTTTGTGGGATCGATCTCGAGCGCATGAAGCAGCAGGGTGCGCGCCTTGTCATACTGCTCCATGGAGATAAGAATCCTGGCAAACTCGGTGCAGGCGTCCGCGTCGTTGGGCTGCATCTCGACGGCGCGCGCGTCGGCATCGTAAGCGGCCTTCAGATCGCCACGCCGCGCGGCAGCCTCACCCAGCATCAGCTGAGATTTTTCGTCCTGCGGATTGATCTTCAACGCAGCCTGGAACTGTGCCTCGGCCTCGGACCGGAGGTTCTGATCGGTTGAGCCGTAGAGGAGTTTGCCAAATTGAAAGTACAGGCCGGGGAGATTGGGATTGATCTTGATAGCCGCACGATAATTGGCGACGGCGGCGGCCTCATCCCCATGACGCTTCAGCTCGAGTGCCATGGCTTGATGCATCTCTGCGCTATTGGGCGCCGCCATGGCCAAAGTGAGCATGGCGTTACCGGCAAGATCGGAATAGAGACGATAGGACATCAGGAGAAGGCTGGAATCGGTGGGTTGGGATTCAAGCATCACAGAAACGGTGCTGGCAGCTTTCTCCAGATCGCCGGTGGCCGTATAGCCTTCGATAAGTGCTTTCCCCACTTCAAGTTGCACCTTTTCGCCCTTGAGGTGTGGCAGGGCAGACTCAAGATCGGTGCGGGCATTGCTTTCATCCTTAAGACGATTCTCCGCAAGACCCAATAGCGCTTGAATCTTCCAGAGGTCTGGCTGTGCCTTGACTGCGGCACGCAGATGGGGCACCGCCTTCGCTAAGTCTCCACTGAAATAATGAAGAACGCCCAAATCGGCTTGAGCATTCAGATTGGCGGGGTCGAGCGCGAGAGCAGCCTCAAACTCAGGAATGGCTAGATCGGGCCGCTTCTGGTTCAAGTACTGCTGTGCATTGCGCAGATGCTCCTGGATTGGATCGCTGCTGGTTGGCGGGACTTGACAGGGACTGGAAAGCGCAAATGCTAACAACAAGGGTGCAAGTGCAAGGGCCTTGAGAGGCATGGCAACTTGATGCTACCACAGTCAGTTAACGCAAGTAATGGAACGGAGCAGAGAAGCATCGCGACATTGCTCTCCATGTGGAGCTTCGAAGAGAGCCGCCGGCCAAGTAAGTGTTGCGCGAAGAGTTTGGTGAGCGACTGCAAAACAAGCGACGTTCCGCAATGTGGATTGCACCTCAATCTTTAACTTCGGGCCTCGGTAGGATGAATCAGGTGGAATCGCGGACAATCAATTTGAGCGGGACAAAGGTTCTTTTTGGCAAAGCCCTAGCATGCCAATCCTGCATTTCCAGAATTTGTTGAGTAGCTTCGGCCGCGAGCATGGGCACGTCCTGATCCACCGTGGAAAGCGGCACTTGGAGAGTGTTCCAAAAGGAAAGGCCTGCAAGGTTCGAAACCCCTATGAGAGCGATATCTTTCGGAATGGCGAGCTCAGCCTCCAGCACCGCTCTCTGTGCTCCGGATGCAATGATGTCGTTGTAGCAAAAGACGGCGTCAGGCGGCGGCTGAAGCGCCAGCAGTTTGTGCATGGCAGCATACCCGCATTCCTCACCTCGTTCATCGCCTGATTCGACAGCAATCACTCGATCTGCCTGTATCTTGTGTCCGTGGCGTTTCAAGGTAGCTTTGTAGCCGATGAGCCGGCCACTTCCGGGGCTGAGGTTGGGAATGCCGATGTGCGCAATCCTGCGGTAGCCACGTTCGATCAGGTGTTCCGTGGCCAATCTGCCGATAGCTTTATCGTCAGAGCCGACAAAGTGCGAGTTCAGCCCGCGAAGGGGCCGATCCAGAAGCAAATGAGGCACGCGCGCCTGCTGCAGGCATCGGGAAATGCTGTTTGATTTTGCGCGTTGACTGGAAGCCAGAACCAACGTATCTATGCGGCGGGCGAGCAACATCTCAATCTCCTGCAGTTCCAAAACGGGATCCTCGTCAGAGGATGAGATCACCAGACTGTAACCCTTCTGGCGCAGATTGCGCGCCAGAGCTTTTGCGATCGCCGCAAAAAAGGGGTGCATCAGATCGGGCACGATCATCCCTATCAGGTATGTCCGCCCCGTAGCCAGGCTGCGAGCCGTCAGGTCGGGACGATAATTCAGCTCTTTGGCACGCTGAAGTACGCGTTTACGCGTTTCACTACTAATGCGACCCTGATCACGCAATACCTTCGATACGGTTATGACCGACACCCCCAGGTCAGCCGCAATATCTCGCATTCGAATTGAATCTCTCGTTCGGATTGACATCTTAATAGGAGATACCTTTGGAAGCGCAGAACATCCTAGCCAGCCTGGAACGAAGACCTATAATATCCCATTTGACCTGTCTTGATTCTCTCATCCCTGTCCTTGTGTCGCATGGGTTTCTACACATCCGCTAGTGGCAGATGATGATGCAGGAGTTTCGCCGCCATCGAGAAAGCAAACCCCAAAGGGTGCGGCAAACGCGGCTTGCTTACAAAATGTGATCCACCTGCCGAAGAGGAAGAGCGGACCCACCCTTTGCCGAAACCGCGAAGGCCACCCGAGTGGTTTTGCGTGTCAAAGATGCGCCACGCGCCAGGCTCCAAGCTGAAACTGTGTTTCCTGGCGACAGCGTGCACGGGCAAACGAAAAGGCCCCCGTCTCAGAAGGCGGCCGCTACAAGGATTTGCCCGTTTTTGCGGATTGAGCGGTGAGAAATTTGGGACTGGTGTCATCAGCTACGGCTGAGGATGCGGTGAGCGATTTCGGCGTTTTCCCGGACCTCATCCTTGGCGAGGGGGAACATGCCGACGTACACACCGTCGATGGGCTTGATGCTCTCGAAAGCCGTGCGGAAGGCTTGTTCCACTCCTTCATCGGAAATTCGTCCGGCGGCCAGAACCTTGAAGGCGAAGCAGGGCTTGCTGGTCTGGCGCATCACCTTGTACATGCGCGGGGGATCGCTTTGCAGGTAGATATCATGGGGCATTTCCATGATTTCGCCGTTGAGCACTTTCTTCCATTCGTCGATAGTGCGCGTACGGTTATAGACGCAGCCGGCGTAGAAGTCGACGTCCCAGCCTTTTTCTT